>Ga0315286_10000871_pt1 | contig 26406 bp, 27 predicted proteins | sample YL17G10_0_MG_FD_205038 | JGI IMG/M metagenome (GOLD analysis project Ga0315286, IMG submission 205038) | Sediment microbial communities from Yellowstone Lake, YNP, Wyoming, USA - YL17G10_0 | ecosystem: Environmental > Aquatic > Freshwater > Lake > Sediment | place: USA: Wyoming | collected... | reverse complement strand
AGAATTTGTAAATATAATCGGCTTTTGAGGATAGAAGAAGAAATTTACCCCCACACCAATTAAGAATAAGGGGGATTGTCAAAAGACTAAATAAATAATTCACATTAATTAAAATTTTTTAATTGGTGTGGGGGTAAAATGCAAAATAAAACTCCAACAGTTCTGGTTATCCTCGATGGCTACGGTATCGCCCCGCCGGGAAAGGGCAACGCGGTGACGCTGGCCAAGAAGCCGGCGCTGGACCGGCTGTTTGAAATTTATCCGTCAACGACTTTAGGCGCGACGGGAACTTGCGTGGGGCTGCCTGACCATAAAATGAGCGGATCGGAAGCGGGACATATGAATATCGGCGCCGGGAGGATTGTTCCGCAAGACTCGAAATATATAACGGATAGCATCAGAGACGGCAGTTTTTTTATGAATCCAGCGCTGATTGGCGCCGTGGAGCACGTAAAAAAACACAAAAGCAATCTGCATATCATGGGGCTTATGGGCAATTCCGACAGTCCGCATAGCGATCCGGAACATTTTCGCGCGGTTTTAAAATTAGCTAAAAAAAATAATATCCAGGAAGTTTATTGCCATTTGTTTACCGACGGCCGGGATTCATATCCGAAAAGCGCGCTGGAACATTTGAAATATTTTCGCCAGATTATAGCTGAAGAAGGAATTGGAAAAATCGCGACTATTTCTGGCCGATTTTACGCGATGGATCGCGCCAAAAACTGGAAAAGACTCACGCAAGCTTACGATGCGATGGTATTCGGGCGCGGTGAAAAAGCCAGCAGTGCCGAGAAAGCGATAGAACAGGCCTACCAGAATAATCTGACCGATGAATATCTTCTGCCGACCGTAATCCTAGAACAAGGCGAGCCAGTTTCGAAAGTTAAGCAGGACGACGGAATTATATTTTATAATTTCCGCTCTGACCGGGCACGCCAATTCAGCAAGCTGTTTATCGCCACTGATGAAAAAAGCATTTTGAGCGACAATATGCCGATAATCGACAAGATAAAAAATTTATATTTTGTAACACTGACCGAATTCGGGCCAGGTCTGGATGAACACACGGCTTTTCCCGGGCACACCATTTCCGCGACTCTGCCCATGGCGGCCGGCAAACTGAAACAGCTCTATATCGCCGAGTCGGAAAAATTCGCGCATGTCACATACTTTCTCAATGGCGGTTATGCCGATCCGGTGGATGGCGAAGATCGGGTGATGATAAAGTCTCCAGTGGTGGATTCTTATGCCCAAAAGCCAGAAATGTCCGCGGAAGAAATTACCGAAACAGTGGTTAAAAATATTCAAAATGATATTTATGATTTTATCTTGATAAATTATGCCAATGCGGATATGGTTGGGCATACCGGGGATCTCGCGGCCACGATAAAAGCCGTAGAAACACTGGATCGGCAAGTGGAAATTTTGCAAAAAATTGTTTTAGAAAAGGGCGGAAATCTGGTTGTCACGGCGGATCACGGCAACGCGGATGACATGGTGGATTTTGAGTCCGACCAGCCAAATACATTTCATACCAAAAATCCCGTGCCGTTTTTGTTAGTGAGCGAAAAGTTTAAAGATAAAAAATTGCGCGACGGCGGAGTTTTGGGCAATATCGCGCCGACTGTTTTGGATATTTTGGGCATTGAAAAGCCAAGGGCAATGAAAGAGAATTCCTTATTGAGCTAATATTTTTTTTGAATAAATTTACTCGCCCCGTTAGAAATTCATGTGAATTTTATAACGGGACAAAAAAACTATGAAAATTTCTAACGGGGTAAGTAAGGTAATTTGTATTGGCAGCGGGGCGAAGGATGTTTTTTTCCCTTTGTCCGAAGCAGAAATAAAAATAATTGATAATCCGACTGATGTCACGGCAAAAAAGTTAATGGCCTTTGAATACGGCGCCAAATTCAGGATAAACGACCGTTATGAAGCTCCGGGAGGCTGCGCGGCCAATGCTTCGCAAGGGTTGGCGCGCCTGGGATTGGATGTTTTTTGCTATTGCCGGATCGGTGAAGACGCGGACGGCAAATGGGTAGAAGAAACTTTGAAAAAAGAAAATGTAAAAACGGATCTCATCCAGCATGATCATGATTTTCGCACGGATTTGTCCTGCATTTTAGTAAATGAAAAAGAAGGCGACCGGACAATTTTTTATAACCGCGATGCCAATGAAAAATTGGAAGTTAAAGCCGAAGATCTGGAAGCAGACTGGATTTTTGTGAGCGCGCTCAACGGCAATTGGGAAAAAAATCTGGATACGATTTTACAGGCAGTTAAAGCCAAGGGAATAAAACTAGCCTATAATCCCGGGCAGGAAAATATTAAAGACAATCTGGAAAAAATCAAAGAAGTTATCGCGCAAGCGGAAGTTTTGTTTGTGAACCGCGACGAAGCTACAGAAATTGTCAATAAAAACAGCGATGAATTGAGTTTGCTTTTTCAAGAATTATTTGCGCTGGGAGCGAAAGTTGTAGTGATTACAGACGGCAAAGATGGTGCACATGTTTCAGACGGCAAAAAAACAATTTTTGCCGAAGCACAGGCGAAGAAAGCGGTAGACACAACCGGCGCCGGAGACGCTTTTTCCAGCGGATTTTTGGCAGCATATATCAAAGGCAAAAGCTTGGAAGAATGCCTCCAATGGGGCACCGCCAATGGCGGAAATTCAGTGAAGTTTTATGGAGGAGTGGAAGGCTTGCTCCGCGAAAGCGAGATGGAGGATAAAATTAAAGATATAGAGGTCAAAATCGTTTAAAATGGCTTATTTAAGCCTCTCAAAAAGCGGGAGAAATGTAAATAAAAACAAAAATATGAGTTTAAGTAACTTATTTAATCCGAAATCCATCGCCATTGTTGGCGCTTCGGAAGAAGAGGGCAAGGTTGGCAATGTGGTGGCGAAAAATATTTTACAGCTTGGCTATCAAGCCGATATTTTTTTAGTGAATCCAAAACATGAAGAATTACTGGGGCAGAAATGTTATAAGAATTTAAACGAAATTGAGAGCCAGGTTGATTTGGCGATTTTGGTCATTCCGGCGAAGTTTGTGAATGATGTGATAAAAAAATCTGCCAATAAAATTAAAAATTATATTGTGATATCTGCCGGTTTCGCCGAAATTAATGAAGAGGGGAAAAATAGAGAAAAAGAACTTTTGGAAATTGCGCAAAAATATGAATTAAATATTTTGGGCCCGAATTGCCTTGGTTTTATTATTCCGTCTCTCAAGCTCAATGCTTCTTTTGCCGGCGGATTGCCGGAAGAGGGGAATATTGCTTTCGTGACGCAATCGGGAGCCTTGGCGGTGGCTATGATGGACGCGGCCAAGAGTTATGATTTTAAATTTTCGCAGATTATTTCCATAGGCAACAAGATGCAAATTGATGAAGCAGGGCTTTTGGAATATTTGGAAAAAGACGAAAAAACGAAAGTAATCGGATTGTATCTTGAAGGCATCAAAGACGGCCAAAAATTTATTGAGGCGGTGCGAAATTTATCCAAGCCGGTGGTGGTGCTGAAAGCCGGGAAAACTGAAAAAGCGCAGAAGGCGATCGCGTCGCACACTGGGGCCCTCGCCGGCAACGCTGAAATTACCAATGCTGTTTTTAAAAATGCCAATATAATCCAGGCGGAAACATTGGAAGAATTTTTCAACCTGTTGCATTTAATTTCTTTTTGCGATGCTCCGTTTTCGCCGGAAGTCGCGGTGGTTACGAATGCCGGCGGAGCCGGCGTGCTCACCACTGACGCCTTTTCCGGAAAAACTCTTAGATTAAGTGAATTTCCCGAAGAAGCCAAAAAACATCTGCGCCAATTTTTACCGGAAGAATCCTCTGTTGAAAATCCGATTGATCTTTTGGGCGATGCCAGGGAAGATCGTTATGAGCAGGCGCTAGAGGTGATAAATTGGCAAAAAAATACCAGCTCAATTATTTGTGTTCTCACGCCTCAAGATCAAACGCCAGTCGGCAGAATTGCCTCAAGAATTATTGAATTTAAAAAGAAAACAAAAAAAGTTGTGGCGGCCGTATTTGTCGGCGGGGAGCGGGTGGAAATTCCGGTGACCAAGCTCAGATTCGCCAATATTCCTTGTTTTTCTTTTCCGGAGCAGGCGGTCGCGGCGCTGGATAAGTATTATCAGTGGAATATTTCTCAAGTCGAGGCTTCGCCTCGACTGAATCGAGGCGAAGCCTCGACCGGAATAAATACAGAGCGAAAAAACAAAGTTTTGGAAATTATTCAAAAAGTTAAAATGGAAAAGCGCGAAGCATTGTTATTTGGCGAAGCTAAAGAAGTAATGGAAATGTATGGCGTGAAAGTCGCGGATTATTGGAATGCGGATTCGGCGGATAAGGCGGAGTTTCCGGCAGTAGTCAAAGTGGATAGCGACAAAGTTTTACACAAAACCGATAAGCAAGGGCTGATACTTAACATAAAAAATCAGGAGGAGTTAAGAATTGCGATTGAAAAAATAAAAGCTGATTTTCCGGGGGAAAATATTATCATCCAGCCGATGCAGCCAATACAAACCGAATTAATAATTGGTGTCAAAAAAGATGCCACTTTCGGATCGGTAGTAGTTTATGGTTTGGGCGGAATTTATACGGAAGTTTTTAAGATGGTGGATTTTTTGGTTTCTCCACAAAACCAAAAGGAAATAGAAAAATCCCTCAAAGAAAGCAAAATCAAGTTTCTTTTTGAAGCGACGCGCGGCCAAAAACTCTATAATCTCGAGGAAATGGCGGGAATTTTGTGGGGAGTGAGCTGTTTAGCCCGGGAAATAGCGGAAATCAAGGAGCTCGATATAAATCCGCTTTTAGTGTATAATGATAGCAAGGAAGCAGTGGCGGTGGATGTTAAAATTATAATCACATAACCTGCCTGCCGGCAGGCAGGCAGGTAATACATAACATAAAACATATGAATGAAAAAAAACTTAAGATTTTAATTGTCGATGACGATGAATCGACGCGGACAATTTATGCTGAAGTTTTCAAAAAGCACGATTTTGAAGTGGAAGAGGCGGCGGACGGAGTAGAGGGGCTAGACAGAGCGACAAAAAACATTCCGGACATAATTTTCACCGGAATTATTATGCCGCGCATGGATGGTTTCGCTCTCATCGAAGCGCTCAAAAAAAATGTGGCCACAAGCCAGGTGCCAGTGGTGATTTCCTCCCATATGGGCCGTGAAGAAGATAAAAATCGGGCCAAAGAAGCGGGCGCTAAAGATTTCATCACCCGCGATTTTGTGACGCCTAATCAGGCAGTGGAAAGAATTCTGGCAATTTTTACCGCCGAAGAATATAAATTGAAATTTTCTTCCAATGAACTGGATGCCCCCAAACTGGCTAAGGACATGAATTTTAAAGAAAATTTTCAGTGCCCGAATTGCGGCGGCCAGCTGGTTTTAGCAGTAAAAATAGAAAACGTCCAAACGAAAGAATTTTCCGCGAAATTCATTTGTCCGCAGTGCAACCAGGCGCAAAACTAAAAAATACAATTTGAAAATATTAAGCGGGGTCTCAAGCCTCGTTTTGCCTTGAAAAATGCCAAATTGGAAAATAAAAGAAAAAGTGAAAATAAATAATGTTGAGCTGGAAAAGAAATATCATCCAGTTGTTTTACAGCTGCTTTCCAACCGCGGAATTGAAAAAAAAGAGGACATCGAAAAATATTTTAAAGCCGACTATGAAACGGATGTTTCCGACCCGTTTCTTTTTGCTGATATGGAAAAGGCGGTAGCCAGAATCGCGGAGGCCAAGGAAAAAAAAGAGAAAATAGCGATTTATGGCGACTACGACGCGGACGGAGTGACGGCCACCGCGCTGCTTTTTGAAACACTGGAAAAATTGGGTTTTAAAAATGTTGTGGTTTATATTCCTGACCGCCAATTGGAAGGATATGGGATGAATATGGAAGCGATTGAATTTTTGCACAAGGAAAAAATCAATCTAATAATCACGGTCGATTGCGGAATTACCAGCCAGGAAGAAATTGAAAAAGCCGTCAAACTCAAAATGGATGTTATCATCACGGACCATCATCATATTCCGCGGGAACTTCCTAAAGCGCTTGCAATCATAAATGCGAATATAAAAAATTGCCAATATCCGGAAAAAAATTTAGCCGGTGTGGGCGCGGCGTTCAAGCTGGCGCAGGCGTTGTATCAAAAAATGAAACCAGAGGAAGCTGAACAGCTCAAATGGTCGCTGGACCTAGTGGCCATTGGAACGGTGGCGGACTGTGTTCCGCTTTTGGGGGAAAACCGGGTGCTGGCCAAATATGGCCTGATTGTGCTTTCTAAAACAAAAAGAAACGGGCTTTTGGAGATGTTTAAAGTCGGAAGAATTTCCATATCGGAAGATGATATGCCGGATACGCATAAAATTTCTTTTCAAATCGCTCCCCGGATCAACGCCGCCGGACGGATGGATCACGCCAGTTTTTCCTATAAACTAATGATTGAAAAAGACGCGATCAAGGCGCGTGATATGGCGCTGGAAGTGGAAAGCAAAAACCAGAGCCGGCAGAAAATCACCGGCGAAATCACGCGCGAAGTGCGCGCCATTGCCGAAAATATGTTTAAGGGTAAAAAATTTATTTTCGCCGAAAACGAACATTGGCCAGTGGGGCTTCTGGGGCTGGTAGCTGGAAAAATTTCAGACGAATTCAACAAGCCCACGCTGATTTTGCAAAGGCAGGAAAAAGAATTTGTCGGATCCTTGCGAAGCATACCCCAAATAAATATTATTGAAACATTGGAAAAATGTTCCAAGCTTATAATAAAATTTGGCGGGCACGCGCAGGCGGCCGGCGTGCGGGTGGCGCACGACAAAATTGAAAAATTTTACGCGAAATTTGGACAGCTTATCGAGGATCAACTGGCAGGCAAAGACATAACGCCCCAAATTGAAATTGATGCCGAAATCGGCGCGGACGATCTAAATTGGGATCTTGTTGGCCAGATCAAGAAAATGGAACCATTTGGCGAGGGCAATGAGGAACCGGTATTTCTGGCCAGAAATATGATTGTAGAAAGTTTCAGGATTGTGGGCAACGGCAGCAAACACTTGAAAATATCTTTGCGCTCCGGGGATAATAGTCCCAAAATTTTTGATGGTATAGGCTTTGGCATGGGAGATAAGTTTCCCAATCTCAAAAACGGAGATTGTGTGGATATAATTTTCAATTTGCAGGAGGATGAGTGGAATGGGAATAAAAAAATCCAGCTCAAGCTGATTGATTTGAGAATAAATTAGTGGCTAAAATCCTTAAAATATGCTAATATTTTAGGCATGCCCCCACACCAACTTCTATAAATCTAAATATTTTTATGGAGATGTTTTGTGAGAGTTGGTGTGGGGGTGAATTAATAAATAATCTTAAAATTATGGATGAGCAAGCACAGCCGCAGTCTCAACAGCAACCGGCGGACGGACAACCAAATGCTCCAGCCAAAAAATCCAATGTCTGGGTTTGGATTTTGGGCGGATGCCTGGGGATAATTTTGATTATCGGCATAGTCATCGCCGGACTGGGCTGGTGGGCGGCCAGAAAAGTTAAAAATGTAATCAAGGAGAATCAGCCAAAGCTGGAAGAAATGCAAAAAGGATCCGAAGATATGAAAAAAGCTGCTGAAGAATGGCAGAAACAGATGGAAAAAGTAAAGGATCAAATGCCGGCGGCTCCACAACAATAAATAGTTTAAAAAAGTGAAATTGTCTGAAGCGGTTATTCATGATATTATTTAACTATGCAAAAGATTATAATGTATACCGATGGCGGGTCAAGGAACAACCCCGGGCCGGCGGCGGTTGGGGTTTGGGTGGAGACGCTAAATAAAAAATACGGAGAGTGTATCGGTGAAAAAACCAATAACGAAGCCGAATATGAAGCGCTGATTTTCGGGCTCAAAAAGCTGAAGACGTTGTTTGGAAAAGGCAAAACAAAATCTGCTGAAATAGTTTGCTATCTGGACAGTGAGTTGGTTGTGAAACAGCTTAATCATGAATACAAATTGACCGAGGAGCATATTCAAAAATTATTCATCCAAATTTGGAATCTGATGCTGGATTTTAGAAAAGTGACATTCAACCATATTCCGCGCGAACGCAATATTGTGGCGGATAAACTGGTAAATGAAGCGCTGGACGCGCAAGAAAGGCAAAATAAACTTTTATAATTTTTTTATGATTAAGAACAAAAAGCGGATAATTTGGGGAATAATTATTATAGCGGCGATTGCCGGCGGTTATTATCTTTTGCGTCCCAAGGCGCCAGTAACCGTTTATACAACCGCGGATGTAACGCGGGGAAATTTAGCGCAGACAGTTTCTGAAACCGGCACGATTATGACAGTCAATCAGACCGACCTGTCTTTTAAGATTAGCGGCAGGGTAATCAAACTTTTAGCCGAAGTGGGTGATATAATAAAAACCGGCCAGCTTTTGGCGCAATTGGATATGGGAACTCTGGGGTCGCAATTGGAACAAGCTAAGCTTGATTTGAAATATCAAAAGGAAGTGCTGGCCAGCATGAAGGAAAAAGACGACACATACAATAGCGAGGACAGGGACGCGCAGCGAGCCAAAATAAAATCTTCACAGGAAGGCATTGCGGCGGTCCAGGTGCAGATTCGCGATACCCAGATGTATTCTCCAATTGACGGGGTGATTCTCAAAAGAAATGTTGATCCGTATGAAACCACCGTGGCCAACAGCCCGACCCCGGTTTTTACAGTCGGCGATCCGAAGGACTTGGTCATTGAAACAAATGTGCCGGAATCAGATATTGCCAAAATACAAATTGGCCAGACAGCCAGCATTACTTTCGATGCCTTGCCGGCCGATGAAATTTTTGAAGCGAAAGTCACAGAAATTGATCCGGCTTCGACAGAGATCCAGGATGTCGTCTATTACCGGATAAAATTAAAACTGGACAAATTCAATGAAAACTTAAAATCCGGCATGACGGCGAATATTGACATTCACACTGCGGAAGCGAACGATGTTTTAATGATTCCAATTCGCGCCGTGCAAACGGAAGGTAAGGACCAAATTGTCCAAATTCTTAATGTGGATGGAAAAACGACGGCGAAAGTCAAAGTCCAAACCGGCCTCTCTGGCGATGAAGGCATGGTGGAAATTAAATCCGGACTCAAGGAAGGACAGAAGGTGGTGACGTTTACGCAGACACAGTAGTTTCTCTTACTTTTCTTGTGTCGACAAGAAAAGTAACAAAAGAAACTCCGAGCAGGCGAAATATTCTAACAAATTCTGCGCTCGCGAGCTAAAATTTTTGGTTGCCCCGCGGCGGACCTAAAAATTTTCAAACGCTCTCTCGCTTGAATTTGTAGTAGAATATTTCACATGCTCGATTAAGTTTTTTATCAATTTTACTCCGCACATTGCGAAGTGCGTTTCTGAATTTCAAGCTGGCAAGCGTTAAGAAAGTTTGTATCGTAGCGAAGCGAAGACTGAACTTTTAGCGAGACAGCTTAGAAATTCAGCCAGCACAAGCCTGTGCGGCAGTTTTCTTTCTCCACTTTCTTTTGCTGTCAAAAGAAAGTGGAAACAAATTCGCGGAGAAGAAAAGTTAGGAGAAAATAATATGTCAACCCCCTTAATTCAGGTCCAAAATCTTTGCAAGACTTATGACAATGAAGGCGTGGCGACGCAAGCAGTTTGCGGCGTGTCTTTTTCCGTGGAAAAAGGCGAGTTTGTTTCGATTATGGGGCCAAGCGGATCCGGAAAATCGACGCTCATGCAGCTTTTGGGATTTTTAGACCGGCCGACGGAAGGGGAATATATTTTTGAAGGACGGGACACTGCCAAATTTTCCGAAGACGAATTGGCGGATCTGCGCAACCAGAATATCGGTTTTGTTTTTCAGACGTTTAACTTGTTGCCCAGAACTTCTGTTTTTGAAAATGTGGAACTGCCGCTGCTTTATGACCGGAAAAAAGCGACCAAGGAAAGTAATGCCGAAAAAGTGAATAAAGCGCTCAAGGCGGTTTCAATGGATCATCGCGCCAATTATCTTTCCAACCAATTGTCCGGCGGGGAAAAGCAAAGGGTGGCGATTGCCCGCGCGCTGGTTTTGGATCCGGAAGTGATTTTCGCCGACGAACCAACGGGGAATCTCGATTCTAAAACCGGAACGCAAATTATGAAAATTTTCCAGGAGCTGAATAATGAAGGCCACACTATAATTTTGGTCACGCACGAAACCTATACGGCTGAACACGCCAAAAGAATTTTGCAAGTGAAAGACGGGAATATTATTTCGGATGTGCCAGTTGCAAACAGAAGAGTAGCCAGGGATGGAGAATTGCTTAAATAGTATGCTCTTAGCAAATCCGATAAAAATTTCATACAAAAATTTGATGGCGGCGAAGTGGCGGTCGTTTTTGACGGTGCTGGGAATAATTATCGGCGTGGCCTCGGTGATTATTGTGATGGCGATCGGTGCCAGCGCGCAACAGCTGATCTTGGACCAAGTAGCGGGGGTCGGCTCTAATCTGGTGGGAATTTTGCCGGGCGGGTCGGAAGAAAAGGGCCCGCCAGCTACTGTTTTTGGAACAATTATCACTACGCTAAAATATAGCGACCTGAAATCGATTTCCAGTAAAAGCAATGTGCCGGATGTCACCAATGTTTCCGGTTATGTGACCGGATCGGCGACGGCCAAGCATCAGGACAACAGTTTTGCCGTGACATTCCAGGGCGTGAGTTCTGCTTTGATCAATGTGGAAAATATCAAGGTGGCGAAAGGCAGATTTTTTATGCCCGAAGAAGAAACGAATCTGGCGCGGGTAGTGGTGTTGGGCGCTGACCGCGTCAAGGATTTTTTCCCCAATGAGGATTCGATCGGCAAAACACTTACCATTAAAGATTTAAACTTTACAGTGATTGGAGTTCTGGAGAAAAAAGGAGCGTCCGGCTTTTCCAATACTGATCAGAATATATATGTCCCGCTTTTTACGGCGCAAAAATTGCTTTTGGGCATTGATTATCTTAATTTTATCCGCGCCAAAGTTGACAGCCCGCAAAATCTGGATCGGACAGTCGCGGATATTAAAACCACTCTGCGGCATAACCATAACATTAAAGATCCATCCGATGATGATTTTTCCGTGCGCACGACGGCGCAAGCGCTGACAACGCTCACCAGCATCACGGATGTTTTGAAATATTTTCTGACATCCATCGCGGCTATTTCACTTTTGGTCGGCGGAGTGGGGATTATGAATATCATGCTGATTGCGGTTAATCAGCGTATCCGTGAAATCGGACTGCGCAAAGCCGTCGGAGCCCGCAACGTAAATATTATTTCGCAATTTTTGATCGAGTCGGTATTCATCACATTTGCCGGCGGAGTTTTGGGGATTATTTTTGGAATCCTGGTTTCTTATCTGGCGGCGGTGATTATTAACCGGCTGGGCTACACTTGGCATTTTTTGATTACCGGCGATTCAATAGTCATTGCCACGGCGGTGACGATCTTAATCGGTTTGATTTTTGGCATGTATCCGGCGCGTAAAGCTTCCCGTGTTTCACCGATGGAAGCGTTGCGCTATGAATAATTTATGTTTCACGAACTGATATTATCTATAAAATTAGCCTTCAAAAATCTCCGCATGAATCTCGGGCGGACGGTTTTGACGCTGTTTGGAATTGTGATTGGGATAACTTCGGTGATCGTGATTATGTCGAGCGGGCAGGGGGTTAAAAGTTTTATTCTCGATCTGATTGGAACTTTTGGCAATGATGTGATCCAGGTGGAAGTCAAAGTGCCAGCCACTGGCAAGACTTCCTCGCAAAATGCCATCGGCCAGGCGATGGGCATTCAGATTACGACCTTGAAGCAGGAAGACGCGAATGCGATCGCGAAACTGCCCAATGTGGAAGCGCTGTATACCGCCAACTTCACGCAGGAAATCGCCACTTACCAAAGCGTGAAAAAGCGCACTTTGCTTTTTGGCACCAGCGCCGGAGTTTTGGAGACGGATCCCGGCGTCAAAGTAGCGGATGGCAGTTTTTTTACGGAGGCTGAAGATCGCAGTCTCGCGCAGGTGGTGGTTATTGGACCTGATATTAAGGAAACTTTTTTCGGTGACAGCGGAGCGGTCGGAAAAGAGATAAAAATCAGCAATAAAAATTACAAAGTTGTCGGCGTTTTGGCCAAGCGCGGAACATTTGGCGTGGTGAATTATGACGAGCTAATCTATTTGCCGGTTCAGACGCTGAATAAAAAAATCCTGGGCATCGATTATTTGCACAACATCCTAATTAAGGTTCATGATCAAAATCTTCTGGACGCGACCGGGGCGGACATTACGGATACGATGCGCCGCCAGCACAACATCACTGATCCAGACAAGGATGATTTTTCCGTGACTTCTATGAAAGAAGTGCAGGATATCATCGGCACGGTTTTTAACACGATCAATATTTTACTTTTAGCGCTGACTTCGATCTCGCTGATTGTCGGAGGGGTGGGGATTATGAATGTGATGTATGTGGCGGTGGTGGAACGGACTTTTGAAATCGGTTTGCGCAAAGCCGTGGGAGCCAAAGCCAAAGATATTTTGAAGCAATTTTTATGGGAGGCGATTTTTGTGACTTTTGCCGGGGGGATTGTCGGGATTATTTTGGGATATTTATGTTTGTCTTTGCTGGCTTTGATTTTTGCCAGATTAGGATTTGGCTTAAACCTTTCAGTTACTTTGCAATCAGTCCTCATCGCCACCGGTTTTTCCGTGGCGGTGGGAATAATCTTCGGCTATTATCCGGCGCGCAAAGCTTCGCGATTGACGCCGATGGAGGCATTGCGTAAGGAGTAATGATGACACAAATTTAGTGCTGGGTCAAGTTGATGGCGAAACGAGAAAGTGGTAAAATTTAGGCATGAGTGAAGACAATAAAAAACCAGAAGACACAAAATTACTGGCGCCGATTGTGGAGCACATTCCGGAAGACACCAGGGGCAAGGTCGATTTTTTCATTGAAATCGCGCTGATTTTTATTTTGGGAATTCTCATCGGAATCGCGGTGAAGACGGAAGCGGTGAAAAGAATTACCATGGGCTATAATGACTACCAGATCAAAATTGAAGCAGATCGTTATAGCATCAGTGAATTGGAAAAAGATCTGATCAAAAAGCAAGGCAGGGAAGCAGCAGAACAGCCGGCATTGCCGGAAAATTCCAGCAGCGAAGAAGCTAATCAATAATAATATTTTTAGCAATTTAATTTTATGGGCGAAGATAAAAAAATAGAAACCGAAGAAGTCAAAGACGCAAACAGCAAAAAATTGAAAAACCTGATTTCAATCATAATCGTTTTGGCCGGGCTTTTTGTGGGCAGCCTTTTCGTGGATGTGGTGCAGCTGGTGAAAGGCAATGGTTTTTCCGAAAAGAACCTGCAAAAGGGGGAACTTTTTGAAGCGGGTGGAAAAACCTGGGTAGCCTTTGACGAGCCGATTGTCAATGTAAAAGTTGTGTCGGACGAGACTTGCGAAAAATGTGATCCTTCCGAGGCTTTGGTGTGGCTGCGCCGGATGGTGCCGACCATCAGCGCGCAAAAAGTCGACTTTGCCTCCACTGAGGGCAACGCGCTCAAGGAACAGTTTGCAATCAAGACATTGCCGGCATTTATTTTTTCCGATTCAATTACCCGCACAAATTTTTACAGCCAGGCGCAAATTTTATTCGACAAGAAAGATAATTTATTTTCTCTGAAAACTCAGGAGCTGGGATTGGCTCCCGGAAAATATCTGGACTTGCCGGAACTCAAAGATGGTGACCCGGTTTTAGGCAAAAGCGATGCCAAAGTAAAAGTCTTTTTATTCTCCGACTTCCAATGCCCATATTGCAAAATGTTTTGGAAAACAGTGCGTGATACTATAAAAGCGTATCCTGACCAGGCAGCACTGGTGTATAAGCATTTGCCCCTTTCCTTCCACAATCAAGCCGAAAACGCGGCGCTGGCCAGTGCGTGCGCCCAGGAACAAGACAAGTTTTGGGATTATGCCGACAAGCTTTATGCCAGCCAGCCGGAGTGGAGCAATTCTACGGGCACTCAAAAATTCAAGGACTATACTAAAGACTTAAAATTAAATGCGGCGCAATTTAACAAATGCCTGGATGACAAAAAATATCAGGGCAAAATCGATGCGGATAAAAATGAAGCCAACAACTTTGGAATTTCCGGCACGCCGGCTATCTTCATAAACAGCCAGTTCAAAAACGGCGTCGTGAGCGCCGAAGACTTGAAGGCGGAGATTGAGGATGAATTGAAAAAATAGCAAAAAACAAACAGGCGGGTTGATTACCCGCCTTGTTTATTTTGTGGTATAATATACTAATGAAATATCATAAAAATATGATTGAGATTATTTTTCATGGCCGGGGCGGACAGGGCGCCAAGGCGGCGGCGGAGATTGTGGCCCAGGCGGCGGTGAGCGAAGGAAAATTCGTCCAGGCTTTTCCCAATTACGGGCCGGAACGAAGCGGCGCGCCGACCAGAACTTATGTGCGGATTTCGCCCTCCGAAATCAGAACGCATGAACCGATAATTGACCCGGATATTGTGGTTGTTTTGGATGAGACTCTCTTGGATTCGCAAATCGTTACAGATAATCTAGATAAAAACGAATTTTTAGTCATAAATTCCGCAAAAACAGCCGAGGAAATCAGGGAAAAACTGTCCGCGCGGGGCGAAAACTTTGAGGGTAAAATTTATCCGATCGATGCCAATGGAATCTCTATGCAAATAGTCGGCCAGCCGCGTCCCAATACAGTAATTTTGGGAAAACTGATTAAAGTTTCTGAAATTGCCAGGCTGGAGTCGGTGACTGAAGAGTTTCGTAAAATTTTTTCAGCTAAAATCGGGGAGGAGATGACGGAAAAAAATATAAAAGCGATTGAGGCGGCGTATGACGCGGTTTAAGACATAAATTTATGACAACCACTATTACAATTAAACACGACATAAAGAAAGCTCCACAAACCGGGTCCTGGAAGTATATGAAGCCGGAAGTGGACGAAAAAAAATGCATTGGCTGCGGCACATGTGTTAAGTTCTGTCCGGAAGCCTGTATAAATCTTGTAGCCCAAAACCCAAAACCCAAAACCCAAAAAGAAAAAAATGGTTACAGGTTACAGGCTACAGGTTTTGCGAGCATAGACTACGATTGGTGCAAGGGTTGCGGCGTTTGCGCCGAAGTTTGCTCGGTAAAAGCAATTTTAATGAAAAAAAATTAAAAATTTTTAAAATAGGACGGATATGACAAATAGGACAAATAGGACGGATAAGAAAAATGGAATAGCCCTGACCGGCGGAGTGGCCGCGGCCGAGGCTTTGCGGCAAATTAATCCGGATGTGATGCCGGTTTATCCGATTACTCCGCAAACGCCGATTATCGCGGCTTTTGCCAAAATGCAGGCCAAAAGGCTGGTGGATACGGAAATTATCACTGTTGAGTCAGAACACAGCGCCATGAGCGCCTGCATTGGTTCCGAGGCGGCCGGAGCGCGCACGGTGACGGCTTCGAGTTCGCAGGGGCTGGCGCTGATGAATGAAATGCTCTATATCGCGAGTGGCATGCAGTTGCCGATCCTGATGCTAGTTTCAGCCAGAGCCCTTTCAGCGCCGCTCAATATTCATGGCGATCACAGCGATGTGATGGGCGTGCGCGACACTGGTTGGGTGCAGATTTTTTGTGAGAACGGGCAGGAAGTCTATGACAATACGATTATCGGACTCAAGACAGCGGAGGCTTCGAAAATGCCGGTGATGGTGATTATGGACGGTTTTATCACTTCCCATTCGGTGGAAAATCTGGAAACTTTGCCGGATGAAAAGGTAAAAAAATATGTCGGGGAATACGCGCCGAAAAACAGCCTATTGGATATAGATAATCCAGTTACATATGGTGTGTTGGCGCTACAGAATTCATATTTTGAATTTAAAATCGAACAAGAAAAAAGAATGCAAAGCGCGCTCGCGAATTATAGAACTGCGGCGGAAGATTTCGCGAAAATTTCCGGAAGGTCATATGGCTCTATGGAAAAATATTTTACTGATGACGCGGAGCAAATTTTAGTGGTGGCCGGATCGGCCGCCGGAACAGCGAAAGTCGTGGTGGATAAAATGAGAAAAGAAGGCAAAAAAGCCGGGCTTTTGAAAATAAAATTATTCCGCCCATTCCCGCACCAAGAAATAAAAGAAGCTTTAAAAAATACGAAGTGCGTCGCGGTTTTCGATCGCGCGATGTCATTCGGAACTTACCCGCCGATTTATTCCGACATCGTTGTTTCCCTTAAGGATACTAAGAATCAAGAATTAAAAATTGCAAGCTATATCTACGGCTTAGGCGGCAAGGATATTTTTCAAAGCGATATTGAAAAAGTTTTCAATGACCTAATTGAGAATAATATTTCAAGTGAAATAAAATATATAGGCATAAAGGATGAACCCCGTTAGAGATTTTTCTAGCCTAACTGGGTTAAATAATTTATTAATAGATTTTCAGGTATTATCTTATGAATAATAAGCTTGTAAAATCTCTAACGGGGTGAATAAAAAACTAACTGAAAAATTAGCTCCCGGACATTCGACTTGCGCCGGCTGTGGAATTCCGGTGATCGTGCGGACAGTTTTGTCGGCCATTGAAGAGCCGGTGGTAGTTGTGAATGCCACTGGATGCTTGGAAGTGACGACGACGGTTTATCCTTTCACGGCCTGGAAAGTTCCCTATATCCACAGCGCTTTTGAAAATGCCGGAGCGACTATTTCTGGCTTAGAAACTGCTTGGAGGGTTATTAAAAAAAAGAATGGGGCCCTTCGACAAGCTCAGGGCGATAAATTTGATAAAATCAAATTTATCGCTTTCGGCGGCGACGGGGGAACATATGACATCGGGCTGCAAGCGCTTTCCGGCGCGCTTGAGCGCGGGCATGATTTTCTATATGTTTGTTATGATAATGGAGGATATATGAATACTGGCGGGCAGAGATCCAGCGCTTCTCCCTATGGCGCGGAAACGCAAACCACGCCATCTTCCAAAGAGGATATTGGCAATGAGATCGAAAGAAAGGATATTATGCGGATTGTGGCGGCGCACGGCGTGAAATATCTGGCGCAGGCGAATGCGGCCTATCCGGAAGATTTGGCGAAGAAAGTAAAAAAAGCGATGGAAATCGGCGGGCCAGCGTTTATCCTGGTTCTTCAGCCGTGTACTAATGAATGGAAATATCCCTCATCGCAATATGTGTATTATGGAAAAGCCGCGGCGGAAACGAATTTTTGGCCGCTTTATGAAATAGAAAACGGGAAGTTTGCTATAAATTATATTCCCAAAGAGCGCAAACCGATTGAAGAGTTTCTGAAAGGGCAGGGGAGGTTCAAGCATCTTTTTCGGCCGGAAAACAAGGCGGTGATTGAAAAAATCCAAAAAACGGTGGACGAGAAATGGGCGGAACTTGTAAAATTGGCCGGCTGAGTTAGAATAATAAACCAAGGCCATCTTAGCTCAGTTGGCAGAGCGGCGCATTCGTAACGCGCAGGCCGCCGGTTCAATCCCGGCAGATGGCTCATAATTAAATAAATAAAAATTATGAAAACATTTATCTGCGAAATTTGCGGGGATGCCTATGTGGGCGAAGAAAAGCCGAAAAATTGCCCGTTTTGCGGGGCGCGGGAAAATTATATAAAGTTGGGAGCGGAAGCCCGGCCGATTGTGAATGAAGAAATAGAGATTAGCGAGCAAACTGTAAAAAATCTCAAAGCCACTTATGATCTGGAAGTCAAGGCCTCGGCGCTTTATGTTTGTATGGCTGGCAAAGCCAAAACTTATGAAATCAAAGCGATGTATAAACGGCTGGCTAAAGTGGAACTCGAGCACGCGGTTATCGCGACAAAATTATTAAAAAGCGATAGGCCGGTGGCTACAATAGAGGGCTGCGACGATGAAGACATTGAAAATTTCAAAAAAACTATTCTGCTTGAAGAAAATGCGACAAACTTATACAAAAAATTTGCACAGGAAGCCTCGGAAAATAATATTAGAATTTTATTCACCGCGCTATCACAGGCCGAAGAAGATCATATTGAATTGATTAAAAATTATTTGTAAAACATGGTTTGGCTATATGCACTAATTTCCGTAACCGTTGTAAGCCTGATTTCGCTCATTGGCGTTTTTACGCTGTCTATCAAAAGAGAAACTCTGGAGAAATTATTAATTTATCTCGTCAGCCTTTCCACGGGCACGCTTTTGGGCGACGCGTTCATCCATCTAATTCCGGACGCATATCAACAAAATTCCAGCCAGGTTTTGGCGGCGCTGTATATTCTGTCCGGCATCCTGGTATTTTTTATTCTGGAAAAATATGTGCACTGGCGCCACTGCCATAAAATCGCCTCACCGGAACATCCGCATCCGTTTTCTTATGTGATTTTGTTGGGCGACGGCTTGCATAATTTCATTGACGGACTCATTATTGCGGCGAGTTATTTGGTAAGTCTGCCGGTGGGAATCGCAACAACCATTGCGGTTGTTTTCCATGAAATACCCCATGAAATAGGCAATTTCGGTTCCCTGGTTTATGGCGGATTTTCACGGGGCCGGGCGCTGCTTTTTAATTTTTTGTCGGCCTTGGCAGCGGTTTTGGGGGCAGTGATTGTGCTTTTGATTAGTTTCGATTCAGCGGACATTACAAAATTTCTAATTCCTTTCGCGGCCGGCGGATTCATCTATGTCGCCAGCGCTGATCTCATTCCGGAATTGCACAAAGAAACCCAACCGCAAAAATCGCTGGGACAATTAATAATGTTTGTCGCGGGAATAGGCTTGATGACAGGATTACTTTTATTTGATTAATTTTTTTATGCGCGAATCACAGGATAAAATCCAAAAACTAAAAGATAAGCACGCTCTTTTGAGCGACTATCTTTGACCTGGCCAGTAAGCAAAAAAAAATAACAGAACTGGAAAAAAATTCGAACGCGCCGGGATTTTGGAGTGATTCGCAAAAAGCTTCTAAGATTATGCAAGAGCTGGAAGAGCTGCGCGGAATTATAAAAACATTAAGTGATTTAGAGACCGAACTGGATGAAGTAAAAGAGCTTTCGGAAATTATTATAGAGTCAGAGGCTGGTGCGGAAAAAGAAGAGGCGGATCTTCAAAAAAAACTTTCCGAAATTGAAGAAAAAATAAATCAATTGGAATTCAAAACGCTGCTCGGCGGAGAATATGACCGCAGTGACGCGATCCTGGATATTCATAGCGGAGCGGGCGGAGTGGACGCGCAGGATTGGGCGGAAATGCTTTTGCGCATGTACTTGCGTTTCGCGGAAAAAAATAAATTCAAAACCAAAATTATCGATGAATCACGCGGATCGGAAGCGGGAATTAAGAATGTTACAGTGGAAATATCCGGCTCGTATGCTTATGGAAATTTAAAAAGCGAGGGCGGCGTGCATCGGCTGGTGCGGCTTTCGCCATACAATTCGGATAATTTGCGCCAAACTTCCTTCGCGCTGGTGGAAGTAATGCCGGTGATCGAAGATTTGAAAGAAGTCGTTATTAACCCGGCGGATATCCGCGTGGATGTTTACCGGTCATCGGGCGCCGGCGGACAAAGCGTCAACACGACCGACAGCGCGGTGCGCATCACGCACACCCCGACTGGAATTGTGGCGACCTGCCAAAACGAACGGAGCCAGATGCAAAATAAAGAGCAGGCGATGAAAATTCTCAAGGCCAAATTGCACCAGAAATATCTGGAAGAAAAAGAGAAGGAAAAAGCCGGGCTGCGCGGAGAATCGGTTTCGGCCGAATGGGGGAGCCAGATCCGTTCCTATGTTTTGCATCCGTATAAATTAGTGAAAGACCATCGGACAAAGCACGAAACGGCCAATGCCGAAGCCGTTTTAGAAGGTAATTTGACTGGATTTATTGAGGCTTATCTGCGCTTTGCTCAAATTAAAAAATAGGTTATAATATACACATGAAAGCTAAAATAAATACAACGGAAGATATTTCCAAAAAAGATATAAATAAAAAAGAAGAAACCGCGGATCCCGAAACCGGCAACGGAATAATTATTGAATTTGATAATGTTACTAAAGTTTTTAAGGATGACTCTCTGGCACTTGAAGACGCCTGCTTTAAAATCAACGCGGGCGATTTTGTTTCTTTTGTCGGGCCGAGCGGCGCCGGCAAGTCAACAATTTTAAAATTAATTTCTTCCGAAGAAGCGCCGACTTCCGGCACAATTTTTTTTGATGGCAGTCCGCTGAATAAAATAAAAAGAAGCAAGGTTCCGCTGCATCGCCGGAATATCGGGACTGTTTTTCAGGATTTTAAATTGCTCGGCAAAAAAACAGTTTTTGAAAACGTGGCTTACGCTTTGGAAGTCTGCGGAGCTCCGGCGTCGGAAATCAAAGAGAGTGTTCCGCAAATTTTGGATATCGTAGGACTGGGTGACAAGATGGAAAAATTTCCCAAACAATTGAGCGGAGGCGAACAGCAGAAAGTAGCGCTGGCGCGTGCTCTTATCCACAAGCCGATTGTAATTCTGGCGGACGAACCAACCGGCAATTTAGACAGTGCGTCTTCAGTGGAAATCGTCGACCTTTTGCTCAAGATAAACGAACTGGGGACTACAATTCTTTTAGCCAGCCACGATAAAGAGATTGTCAATAAGGCTTCGCGGCGGGTAATTTGCCTGGATAAAGGAAAAATTGTCGGGGATCTAGCAAAGAGCAAATATAAAATGTAATTTTTAGCAAATATAAAATGTTTTTAACGATCAAGCGGACATTTAAAGAGGCTATCAGTAATTTTTTCAGAAATGGCTGGCTGAGTTTGGCGACGGTAAGCATCCTTATCCTTTCGCTGTATGTCGTCAGTGTGATTTATGTGGTAACACTGACGGTGGATGGCGTGCTCAAAAATGTCCAGGAAAAAGTCAACATCAGCATCTATTTCAAGCCGGATGTAGCGGAAGCAAAAATTACGGAAATGGAAAAATATCTTAGAAGTTATATGGCAGTGAAATCTGTGGATTATGTTTCCAAGGAGCAGGCGTTGGAAGATTTTAAAAATAACAACGCCGATGAGCCGATTATTATGCAGTCGCTCCAGGAAATCGGTGAGAATCCCTTGCAAGCTTCGCTAGTGGTAAAAGCGAATAACGCCGAACAATATCAAAATGTCGTTGATTATATTGACAAGTCTGATTTCAAGGGAGACATTGGCCGGATAAATTACGGAAAAAACAGGGAAATTATTGAAAAATTAAATAAGATTATCGCGACCATCCGCAAAGTCGGAATTACGCTAAGTTTGATTTTCGCAGCCATTGCCATCTTGGTGATTTTTAACACGATCCGGATTACCATTTATACCCATCGCCATGAAATTGAAATTATGCGCCTGGTAGGCGCGTCCAATTCCTATATCCGCCTGCCGTTTGCCTTTGAGGGAATTATTTACGGCTTGGCCGCGTCGCTAATTTCGATGGTGATTCTTTTCATCACCATTAAATTTATGACTCCCTATGTTTCCGCGGTAGTCCCGTCGGAAAATTTAATTGCTTTTTATTCATCGCATTTTTGGAAAATCTTCGGCATCCAGGTGCTGGTCGGATCATTCCTGGGTATCTCCGGCAGCTGGATCGCCATGCGCAGATACTTGAAGGTATAGTTTTTAGATTCTTCGCTCTTTTTAGAAGACAAACCCCCACACCCACAATCCCATGCAAGACTTTTTTTGGGTGATCTTTTTTAAGTTGCCCACTCACTTTTTTGTTTATATGCAGAGTATCGTGGGTGTGGGGGTGAAAAATGCTTTACTAAAGGCATTTTTTTGGTTTTGAAATATTAAGTGTAGTTTTGTGTAATATTTGGCAAGATCCCTCCTTTTGTGAATTGAAGCGGCGAACCGAAATATTGTTGACATAGGCATGTACCGTTTTGATAAATAGTCGAAACATCCATGTTTATAACCAACTGATATTAGGCAACGCTTCGACACAAATAAGGAGGGTTTTTTTTGGAAAAATAAATGCCACCGAGACCTGGACTGGCTCGGTGGCTTTTTTTTGCGTGAATTTGACGTATGCTACTCTAGTTCTTTGAATGTTGCCTTAATCCGTTTTAGCAGACTCAATAAGTCATCTTTTTTTGTCTTGCTGTTTAGCATAGGACGATCCAAGGAATCTGCAATATTCACGAGCTTGCTTTTGTATATATCTCTTCTTTCGGTTGCCGAGTTTAACTTTATCTCGATTGTATCGGCATCTCTTTTTGCGTTTGCGAGCTCTTTGCGCAAAAATTCGTTCTCTCTGAGAAGCACGGTCATCTCGCGTTCTTTCTTCTCGCGATACTCTTTGAAGCGTTTGGAGAAAGTCCTTGCTATATTAGCAAGGACGCCTATCTCGGTGTTTTTGCCGGCAAATTTTGCCTGGGTAATCATCTCCTCCGAATCATCCGGAGAGAAATTGAAAGCCTTAATGTTCCCGATAGTGACACAACCTCCAAATCCGGCTTCGCTAGATACTTTTTTGAGAGCATCTTCCAAATCTTTTTCTTCCTTTTCCATTTCTTCCTCCTTAAAATAGTATGTCTGGATTATATCCAGCTTTACTGTTTAAAAATAACTAAACAAAACTTCCAATAAGTATATCTATAAAAAGATAAATTGTCAAGCCCCCGTATAAAATACGGGGTATTTTTTTATCTTGGCTTTATATAACATTCCAACATTCTTAAGAATGTTGGAATGTCGTTTGGGACATTTCGCATCTGTTTTTTTAGCTATTGATTTTAAGTCGTTTTTGCGCTAAGATGTAAAACAGCCTTGAAAGATATTCCCAGATCGTCTAATGGTAGGACAACAGATTCTGGATCTGTTTATTGGGGTTCGAATCCCTATCTGGGAACATGGAAAAAATAATTTATCCCATCCGCATTAATCGCTATTTGGCGATGAATAATTATTGCAGCCGCCGGGAGGCGGATGCTTTGATTTTGAAAAAAATTGTGAAAATTAACGGCCGGCTGGCTAAAATAGGGGACAAAGTAAATGAAGGCGACAATGTTGAAGTGGATATTGAGGCCAAGAGCAAGCTCAAAAAGTATCTATATTTTGCTTATAACAAGCCGATCGGGATTGTGACGCACACACCGGAAGCGGGGCAGACGGAAATTAAAAAAATCGCCAAACTTTCCGCGGATGTTTTCCCTGTAGGAAGATTGGACAAAAAATCCCACGGCTTGATTATTCTTACCAATGATGGGAGAATAACCGACAGGCTTTTGAATCCCGCCTGTGAACACGAAAAGGAATATATCGTGAGAACCAACAAGCCAGTCACAAATATTTTTGTGAAAGTGGCCGCGGGCGGGATGCAATTGGAAGATTTTAAAACCAAGCCGTGCCGGGTGAAAAAAATCAGCGAAAATTCATTTTCTATAATTCTGACTGAAGGCAAAAAACACCAGATCCGGCGCATGTGCACGAATTTCGGTTTTGAAGCGGTGGATTTGAAAAGGGTGCGGATTATGAATGTAAAATTGGGCGTTTTGCCAGCCGGCCAAAAAAGAGAAATAAAAGGCGAGGAACTAAAAGAATTTTTAAATAAATTGGGAATTAAATAAAATGCTCACTGATGAAGTAAAAATTAAAATCTATGCGGGCAAGGGCGGCGACGGCGTCGTGGCTTTTGACAAAATTATGATGAGCCTGGGGCCCACCGGCGGCCGCGGCGGAAACGGCGGGAACGTCTATTTTGAAGGTGTTTCCGATTTGACCGCGCTCAATAAATATAAGCACAAAAATGATTACTATGCCGGCGACGGCAAAAATGGAAAAAGCGACAAGTCTTCCGGGCATACCGGCCAGGATTTATTGCTGACGGTTCCAATCGGATCGGTGCTCCATAATTTAGATACCGGAAAGGATATTGATATCACTAAGGTTGGGCAAAGAGTTTTAGTGGGCAAAGGCGGCATCGGCGGCCGGGGCAATTTTTATTTTCGTTCAGCTAAAAATACTAGTCCCGAGGAATTTGAAGAAGGCAAGCCTGGCGAAGAATTCGCGTTTTTTTTGGAACTGCGTTTGATTGCGGATATCGGACTTATCGGTCTGCCCAATGCGGGGAAATCCAGTCTTCTGAATGAGCTGACGAACGCCAACGCGAAGGTGGCCAATTATTCTTTCACAACGCTAGAGCCTAATTTGGGAGTAATGGACGATTTAATTATCGCAGATATTCCTGGACTCATCGAAGGCGCGTCGCACGGTAAGGGGCTGGGCATAAAATTTTTAAAGCACATCCAGCGCACGAGTGTCTTAGTGCATTGTGTATCCTGCGAGTCCGAAGATCTTCAAAAGGATTACGCGATTATTCGCCAGGAACTGGCAAATTATAATCCGGAACTTTCCGCTAAAAAGGAAATATTATTGCTGACAAAAACCGATCTCCTGGAACCGGAGCTAATCAAAAAAAAGCTCAGAGAAATGAAAAAAATAAACAAAAACGCCTTAGCCGTTTCCGTGCATGACTGGGAAAGCCTGGAAAAGCTCAAAAAAGCGGTAAATTCGGCTCTCTAGAAGCTATTTTTAAAATATGCTATAATGGAGTTGGCATAATTTATAATTTAAAAAAATGGAAAAAAATTTAGTGTTGCCGCTTATTTTGGCCGTAATCTGGACCATTCCCTGGAAGGCTGTGGCCCTTTGGAAGTCGGCTCGCCGGGGACAAAAGATTTGGTTTGTGCTTTTGCTCGTTTTGAATACGCTGGCTATTTTAGAAATTCTTTATATTTTTATTTTTTCAAAAGGGGACGAGGGGCAGCAAGGCTAACTATTGTAAACCCCCACACCAACTTTTGTAAACCCAAGCATTTGTAAATTATCTTATGAAAGTTGGTGTGGGGGTGAAAAGTATGTATTGGTTTTATTTGGCTATTTTTATCTTGGCGGTCCTGGTTCCAGACATAATTCGCGCGGATTTTTATTTTTTATCAGAAACCCGCCTGGAAGAACTTCTGATTTTTCTTTTGGGAATGGCCGGCTTTTTAATTTTTGCGTTTAAGGAACACCAGCTTTTCATTCAAAAAGAAGAAAAGGTAAAAAGCCAAAAACGGCTCAGGCAAACCGCCAAGGATTTAGTGGATTCCTATAGCTATATTGGCGAGGTTAACCGCAAAATGGATATTTTGATGCAGGTAGGACTGGGTCTTTCTGACCGCTCCACGATCAATAAAAAGAAAGAAAAAGAAATTTATTTTACAATCATTGAAGCGGCCAACTCCCTTATGAAAGCCAGGTGCTCTCATTTGCGCTTTGTGGACATAAAAAACCAGCGGACAAAAAAAGAAATGAGCACCGGAAGCGAGTGCCACCGGATAAAAAACTCTGAATTGGCGGGGATGGGAGATAATGTCAATATTAAAAGGAAAAACGGCTATCTGGTGGCAGCCTCATTCAAACAAATCGATAATGTTAAGGGATATCTCATAGTCGAAGAATATAGTGAATTGGAAGCAGAAAACATCAATAATCAGGAAATTTTAAAATTTTTGTCCACCCAGGCGCTTTTCTTATATTCATATATTTCCAGGGGAGAGCAGGCTAGTTTGCCTGAAAAATAAAATTTGTTGCTATCATTCGTTCAACAATGAAAACCACCAGTTTCAGCCGGCGGTTTTTATTATTGGGTTTATTTTACAATCTCAAATCCTTTTTGTTTCCAGCCATTGAGGCCGTCAGAAAGGGCATAGACGTTCAGGATATTCATATCGAAAAGACGGACGGCTCCCTGAAAAGCCCAGAGGCCGTCTGTGTCATAAAGTATGATTTTTTTGCCCGATGGAATATCGCGCCTTCTTTTCTCCAGATCATCCAGAAAAATATTGACTGCGCCCGCGAGATGGCCTTGGGCGAAGGCGTCGCTTTTACGGACATCGATAATGTATAAATTTTTTTCAGCCGCGAGCATTGTTTTCAGTTGATCGCTGGTGAGGTAGCTGACCTTGGATTGATCAGTGAATGAATTGGGGTCGCCGGCGGAAATTGTCGGATTAAGCTGGCTTTTCCAGCTTGGGAAGCCGCCGGTTAGATAATAAACATTTTTAAATTCTTTCTGTGTTAAATTGGCCGCTAGGGTCGTGCCAATGTTTTCGTTTCCATCATCGACGATTATATAATTTTTGTTTTCATCTAGTTTCTCGATGTTGGCCGCAAAATTATCGGCTGGAATGTTTTGGGAATCAAGGATGTGTTCATTTTTGAATTCGTCGCTACTTCTCACATCAATAATGGTCAAAGATTCCTTAGCTTGTACTTTTTTGAGCAAATCATCGATTCCAATTTGCTTGGCGGC
>Ga0315286_10000870_pt1 | contig 26406 bp, 27 predicted proteins | sample YL17G10_0_MG_FD_205038 | JGI IMG/M metagenome (GOLD analysis project Ga0315286, IMG submission 205038) | Sediment microbial communities from Yellowstone Lake, YNP, Wyoming, USA - YL17G10_0 | ecosystem: Environmental > Aquatic > Freshwater > Lake > Sediment | place: USA: Wyoming | collected... | reverse complement strand
GCGACGATATCAACCTGACGGTTGAACTGATCGTACCGATCGCCCTCGAACAGGGACAAAACTTCGCCATCCGTGAAGGCGGTCTGACCGTCGGCGCTGGTGTGGTCACTAAGATTCTGGAATAGGTCGTAAAAGAAAATGGCAACCAAGAAAAAAGGTATTCGTCCAGTTGTCACCCTGGCATGCAATGAATGCAAGGGACGCAACTACACCACAGAGAAGAACCGCCGTAATGATCCTGGCAGATTGGAAATGAACAAGTATTGCCCCAGCTGCCAGAAACATACTTTACATCGCGAAACCAAATAGTCCATTGGCCGGGGAACCATCCCCCTGGTCAATTTCTAGGCCAGTAGCTCAATTGGTAGAGCACTCGTCTCCAAAACGAGTGGTTGTGGGTTCAATTCCTGCCTGGCCTGTCTTCGATAACACCGTCCTCCCCCGTGTGGGGGCTGCAATCGAGACGGCGTTTTAACCGTCAATAAAGATGAGGAGTTGCACTTGGCTGATAAAGATGAGAAAAAGAAGGGTGTAAAGAAACCCAACGCCATCGCCCGCTTCGTGCGCGAGACAGTCGGTGAATTGCGCAAAGTTTCCTGGCCCACCCGGGCGGAAGCTCTTAACCTGACGGTCATCGTGGTGATCGTAATGGTCGCAACCAGCATCTTCCTGTATTCAGTGGATATCCTGGCGGCACGCGTGCTGACGCTGGCAATCGGCATCAGCAGTTGAGAACCAGTTGGAACTGGTGGCATTTTAGCCGAGGTATTTAATGGACATGCAAGACCCGGAAAAGCAGTTCGAAGAACCCAGGGACTCTGAGGCGTACGATTCGCCCTCAGACGAACCTGTTTTAAGTGAGTCCAACGGACATTATTCTTCACCTGGAACTCTTGCTGAAAAGTCTCCTGCCGAACCTGCCCCAGACCAGCCAGCCTGGTATGTCATCCACTGCTACTCCGGATATGAGAACAAGGTTCGTCACAACCTTGAGCAGCGCATTGAAACCATGGGTATGAAAGACCAGGTCTTTGACGTGGTAGTGCCAACCGAGGAAGAGATCGAGGTGCGGGATGGAAAACGCCGCACCGTGGAACGTCACATCTTCCCGGGCTATGTGCTGGTCAACATGGTTTTGACCGAGGAATCCTGGTTCGTGGTGCGCAACACCCCTGGCGTGACCGGGTTCGTTGGAATGGGACAACTGCCCACTCCACTGCGTCCCGACGAGGTTTCCCAGATCGTCAAGCGCATGGAAGCAGATTCCCCGACGGTAAAGGTGACCTTCAAGGTCGGGGAACGTGTGCGCATCGTGGATGGTCCATTCAATGATTTCCGTGGCATCGTATCGGAGATCGATATGGAAAAGAATAAAGTCAGGGTGCTGGTCAGTTTCTTCGGGCGTGAAACCCCTGTGGAACTGGACTTTTTACAAGTTGAGAAAGCGTAACAGGCAGAAGACTGTCTGAAGCGTGGGAGGGTGACCCGTTTCACCCGTTAAAACCACAAAGGAGATGAAAAAGTGGCAAAGAAAATTAAAGCAATTGTCAGACTGCAGATCGAGGCTGGAAAAGCCAACCCTGCACCCCCGATCGGACCCGCACTGGCTGGTCATGGCATCAATATCATGCAATTCTGCAAGGAATACAATGCCCGAACCTCGAACCGTCCGGGAGAGGTGTTACCGGCAGAGATCACAGTATTCACAGACAGTTCGTTCACTTTTATCCTGAAGACACCGCCTGCGCCGGTGCTTTTGCGCAAGGCAGCCGGGATCGACAAAGGCTCGGCAGTTCCCAACAAGGAAAAAGTTGGCAAGGTGACGCGTGCCCAGGTGCGTGAGATCGCTGAATTGAAGATGAAAGACCTGAATTCCATCAACCTGGAAGGCGCCATGCGCCAGATCGAGGGTACTGCCCGCAGTATGGGACTTATCGTAGTCGATTAACCGTGTGGGAGGGCTGGATGCAGCCCGTTCGCACCACAAAGGAGAAACAATGTCAAAGCACGGAAAGAAATACATGGCCGCACTGGCCAAAATTGAAACTGATAAAAGTTATTCACCCGCGGAAGCCGTTGCGCTGGTCAAAGCAACCTCCATTACCAAGTTTGATTCCACAGTTGAACTCCATCTCAACATGGGATTGGATCCCCGCCAAGCAGATCAGTTGGTGCGGGATGTGGTCGTCCTGCCGCATGGTCTGGGCAAATCGGTGAGAGTGCTGGTCTTCGCTGAAGGCGAAGGCGCTGCCCTGGCACGCGAAGCCGGAGCGGATGCCGTGGCGGATGATGATGAAACCTTGAACAAGATCCAGGCAGGCTGGACGGATTTTGATGTAGCCATTTCCACACCTGACATGATGGGTAAAGTTGGCAAGCTGGGACGTGTCCTTGGTCCGCGCGGGCTGATGCCCAACCCCAAAGCCGGCACAGTTGTACCAGGCAACGACCTGGGACGCGCTGTGAAGGAAGCCAAAGCAGGACGCGTTGAATTCCGCCTGGATAAGACAGCCAACATCCACTGCCCGATCGGAAAAGCTTCCTTCGATGAGAAACAACTTTTTGAAAACCTGGCTTCCCTGATGGAAGCGATCAAACGCGCCAAACCACCGGCGGCAAAAGGTAACTATATCAAGCATGTCACACTGACCACAACGATGGGACCCGGCATTAAGGTCGATCTGGCTCAGGTCCAATCGATGGAGGCAAGCGAATAGCGATATTCGTGCCCGCGAACAAATAGATCCTTCACCGAAGACAGCAGGTGCACCGGAAGAAAACCCGGTACTTAATCTCCTGCCCAGGTAGAAGACTTGATGACACCGACCCTCCAGGAGCGATCCGGGCGGGAAAAGAAAATGTCAATTTCAAAAGTCTTTGCCTGGTTCACGGGCAAAGACTTTTCAATATCTTTTCATACGACCGGGAAAATTCCCGATCTTTTGAAAGGATATACCCTTCAAAAGAAAGGAGGTGATATTAATTGGCTATATCCAAGCAAGAAAAAAAGACCATCATGGCAAAGTACCAGGAATGGATCGATAAAAGCGGTGCGCTCATCCTGGTGGAGTATACCGGTGTGAACATGGCAAGCCTGGACGCGATCCGCGCCAAAGTCCGTGAAGCGGGCGGTGAATTCCATGTCGTCAAGAACACACTGGCAAAGCGCGCCTTCGATGCTGCAGGCATGCCCATCATGGCAGGAACACTTGAGAAAAGCACGGCTGTCGGATTTGCATTTTCAAATGCAGCTGGCGTCGCCAAAGCCCTGTCTGATTTTGACAAGAACCTGGACGCAGTAAAGATCAAAGGTGGTTACCTGGGCAAGCAGGCTCTCAGCGTGAACGACGTGAAAGCCCTGGCTGACCTGCCGCCATTACCCGTCGTGCGGGCACAATTGCTGGGCACTATCCTGGCTCCGGCTGTAAAACTAGTGCGCACTCTGGCAGAACCAGGACGCTCCCTGGCTGGAGTACTCAAAGCATTTGCCGATAAAGGCGCTACATCTGTGGCTGTTTAGTCAAAATACATCTTTTTCATAAGGAACAAGGAGTTTGAAATGTCTGATTTAAATAAATTGGTGGAAGAACTCGGCAAGTTGAGCGTCATCGAAGCAGCCGAGCTGGTCAAGAAACTGGAAGAAGCCTGGGGTGTTTCCGCAGCTGCCCCCGTTGCAGTTGCGGCTGCAGGTGGCGCAGCGGTCGCTTCCGCTGAACCGGTCGAAGAAAAGACCGAATTCGATGTCATCATCAAGGAAACCGGTCCTAAGAAGATCGAGGTCATCAAAGCCATCCGCCAGTTGACTAACCTGGGGTTGGGTGAAGCCAAGACCCTGGCCGAGACCGCCGGTGGCGTTATCATGGCTCAGGTCGGCAAGGATGCCGCCAACGATGCCAAGAAGAAACTCGAAGAAGCCGGCGCAGTGATCGCACTCGCCTGATCCTTCCAGTCTATCCAAATAAAAAGACGACTCGCTCGTGTGAGTCGTCTTTTTGCTTTAACCCATGCAGATGGAGATTTAGTTGATGAGATTAAATATTATTCGCTTTCTTCAAAGGATGATCCAAGAAAATACGGATCATTGTTGGAAAGGATCGTGAGCGGGCTGGGTGCCAGACCAGATACAGGCATGCTGTTCAAACAGGTTACATTCCATGCCATGCGAACAGCGATGACCGGTCACACGGATGGACAGGTCCGGCAGGAAATCAGCCGGGTAGACCCGCTGTGCTTCCAGGTTTACTTCAAGCTGGATATGGTCACAGTAACGGGTTTGAGTAATTTCCCAGGTTTGGTCTGCCATAAAATTCCTCCATTCCATTTATGATCATATCGGATATGTACCTTGTTGATAAAAAAAGTTATTTAATTTTTTGCACACTAATATATATGTTCCTAAACCTTATTGAAGTCGAGCAACCTTATTTGGTTTGTTCACTGGTCACATCGCGGGCTTCACCATCCACGATATCTGCATCATCCGGTGCATCCTGCCAGGAACGAGCGCTGTCTTTCCTCAAGGCACGCATGTGCTCATCCACCACTGTTTCCGGGCAAAGATCCAGGAACAGGGCAGAGCCGATCCAGATCACTGCGGCATCATCCAGGGCACCGATGATCGGGATGACCATGCCCGGGAACAAGTCGATGGGGGAGACCAGGTACACCAGCGCGGCGACCGGTAAAAGCTTGAGGAAGAAATTTACACGCTTATCAAGGACCAAAGACCAGATCAACCTGGCATACATGATGACATCTTTTACCAATCCGCCATTACGGGATTGAACAATGCTCTTTTTATCGAGATTTTTGAACATGATCGCGCTCCTGGGGTATTTATACCAGAAATTTCCGGATGGAGACACACCCGGAGGTATAAGGGTGACCCAATCATATATACGTTTGAGTTGAAAAAAGAATGCAGTTTCTGGAAGCGAACAATAATTAAAGTAAAATTCATGCGAGGTGAATTTTGACCATCGATCTATCAATAATCCAGGCGATCTGCTTTGACGTGGATGGAACGCTCAGCGACACGGATGATCTCTATGTGGAGAAGTTGGTACAATCCCTGAGACCGTGGCGTTTCCTTTTCCCGAAACGAGACCCAACCAGGCTGGCGCGTCGGATCATCATGGAGGTGGAAGCCCCAGGGAATTTCCTGATCGGTCTAACGGATAGGATCGGACTGGATGACGAGATCCATGCCGTAGTAGACCATCTGGCACGCCGGACGCATACCCACAGCCGGGAAACAAAGATCGTCCCGGGAGTGCGCGAAATGCTGGACGAGTTATCCCGCAGGTATCCGCTGGCAGTGGTCAGTGCGCGGGATGAAAGAACCACCAGAACTTTCCTGGAGGCATTTGACCTGATACCATTTTTTAAATGCCTCGCGACCGCACTAACCTGTGAACATACCAAACCCTTCCCAGATCCGATCATCTGGGCAGCGCGACAAATGGGTGTCCCTGCTCAGGCTTGCCTGATGGTGGGTGATACGACCGTGGATATACGCGCGGGCAGGAAAGCTGGAGCGCAAACGGCAGGAGTTTTGTGTGGATTTGGGGAACGAATTGAGCTCGAAAGAAATCATGCTGACATGATCCTGCAAACAACATCTGAGCTAAGCGGGGTCTTGCGCGCTTAATTCAAGGTAGAGTTCCGGCAGATAACCAGACAGGTCGATCGCAACAGATTTTTTTGACATTGGGTCAACCAAGATAAAGTTGCCCATTTTGGATATTATTAGGTATAATTATGATAATTGTGCAAAAGGTCATATTTGCATTGTGACCTAAATCACTTGTCTTGCGATCGTAGAAAATATAAAATTATACAGGTAATATATATCCAATTTATGGGAGAGGACTATTATGCAAATCACGCGACAGGCTGATTACGCGATTCGAGCGGTACGTCACTTATCCACAATGCACCCTAATGGGCACATAGCCACCAGCAAGATTGCGCGGGAACAAAGCATTCCCCCATCTTTCCTTGCTAAGATCATTTCGCAACTGTCCATCGCCGGGTTGTTGCTTACTTCACGCGGTGCACACGGAGGTGTTTCATTAAAGCGCTCACCAAAGGAAATTTCCCTGCTGGAAGTTGTTGAAGCCATTGATGGACCGATCCTGCTGAACGAGTGCGTGGCGAATTCCAATCTGTGCACCTTTGAAAGTGATTGCCCTTTAAAACCGATCTGGGACGACGCCCAGGTGCAATTGGTTAACAAGCTCAGATCCACAAATTTTTCACAATTCGGCAACGGACACAAAAATTAATCGGATCCCACGCAGGATGTAACTGAATTAACCCTGCTTAAACAAACCCCTCACAGCGTATAATTGTTGTGAGGGATTGTTTTATTAAATTGCATATGGAGTAAGACCATGTCTGAAGCTCGAATCGTACGTGCCCCGCGCGGCACCCAATTGACCTGCAAATCGTGGCTGACTGAAGCCGCATATCGGATGATCCAGAACAACCTGGATGCCGAAGTGGCTGAGAAACCTGAAAACCTGGTGGTTTACGGTGGGCGCGGGCAGGCAGCCCGAAACTGGGAATCATTCGATGCCATCCTGGCAACCCTGAAGGAACTGGAAGATGACGAGACCCTGCTGGTTCAGTCTGGCAAGCCGGTGGTGGTGTTCAAATCCCACCGGGATGCCCCACGCGTATTGATCGCAAACTCAAACCTGGTGCCGCACTGGGCAACCTGGGAGCATTTCGATGAACTGGCAGCCAAGGGATTGATGATGTACGGGCAAATGACTGCCGGGTCATGGATCTATATCGGCACACAGGGCATCCTGCAGGGCACGTATGAGACGTTTGGAGCACTGGCAAAGCTGAAAGGTTGGAGTTCATTAAAGGGTAAGTTCTGCCTGACTGCCGGTCTGGGGGGCATGGGGGGCGCACAGCCGATGGCGATCACCATGAATGAAGGAGTCGGGCTGATCGTGGAAGTCGACCCGCAGAGGGCGGAGCGGCGCCGGGCGATGGGTTACGTGGACTGCGTGGTGGATAGCCTGGAGGAAGCCATGACCCAGGTGGAAGAGGCAGTCCGACATCAGAAGCCACGTTCGATCGGGTTGATCGGAAATGCAGCGGATGTCTATGCCGAACTGGCGGAGCGCGGGGTCATTCCGGATGTGGTCACTGACCAGACCTCCGCCCACGAAGCGCTCATGTACATACCGACTGGTCTCAGCCTGGCAGCCGCAGATGAACTGCGAACTTCAAACCCGACCGAATATAAGAAACGAGCCATGTCTTCGATGGCAAAGCATGTGCAAGCCATGCTCGATTTCAAACATAAAGGCGCAGAAGTGTTCGACTATGGCAACAACATCCGCCAGCAGGCGTTCAATCACGGATTGAAAGAGGCTTTTGAATTTCCGGGCTTTGTGCCGGCTTATATCCGCCCATTGTTCTGCGAGGGCAAGGGACCATTTCGCTGGGTGGCACTTTCCGGGGACCCAGAAGATATTTACCGCACCGATGAAGCGGTCATGGAACTTTTCCCGGAAGATGATCATCTTAAGCGCTGGCTGAGCATGGCACGCGAACGGGTGCCTTTCCAGGGTCTGCCGGCGCGCATCTGCTGGCTGGGGTATGGGGAAAGGGCTCTCGCCGGGTTGAAATTCAACCAGATGGTGGCGGATGGAATTCTCAAGGCTCCCATCGTGATCGGGCGCGACCACCTGGATGCCGGTTCGGTCGCCAGCCCCAACCGTGAGACCGAAGCCATGCTGGACGGGACGGATGCTGTTTCGGACTGGCCGATCCTGAATGCCATGATCAATGCGGTGGGAGGCGCCACCTGGGTCTCCTTCCATCATGGCGGCGGGGTGGGCATCGGGTACAGCCAGCATGCCGGGCAGGTCATCGTGGCAGACGGTACGCCGGAAGCGGCAGTACGCCTTGAAAGGGTCTTGACCACCGACCCGGGCATGGGTGTCGTGCGTCATGCAGATGCCGGCTATCCGGAAGCGGTGGCGGCTGCCCGCCGGCATGGGATCAAGATGCCTATGTTGAAAGGCGGTTAGACCCATTTGTTGGTGGACGATCTTCCAGTCTTGAAGGAAATCACATGAAGACGATGCTCAAACCGATCAGATTATCCCTTTTTGAGGATCACCCTGTTCATACCCTTTTTGTGCTATCCATCTGTCTGCTCCTGCTGGGAGCATGCTCGATCCTGCCCATTCCCCTCTCAACTCCAACGGTCACAAGTTCCCCCTCTCCCACACCGGATGCGGAAATGCAGGCGGAACTTGTTTACACGGCTTTGGTCGATACTCTCTATCCGACATCCTCCCTGCTGGTGATCATGGAGCAGACCCAGACCAGCGTGCTCGGGCTGGCGGTGGATGCCACCTACCAGCGGGTGGAAGAATCCCTGAAGGAGATGTCTGCTGAAACATTGCAAAATTTCAGATTGGAGAACAGCTCACTCCACACCCTGCGAGCCAGCATGGTGCTGGGCAGGAAATACATCCTGTTTTCTTTAAAGGACCGACAGGAATTGTTCAGGATCAACCAGAGCGGCTGGGATGTTTTCTACAACCGTTATCCGGATGCACCGGGAATCATTACGTTTTCAAAAGTTGGATTTAATAAAACCATGGACCAGGCGCTGGTCTACGTGGGAATACAGAGCAACTGGCTGGCAGGCGTGGGAAATTTTTACCTGCTCCAACTGGTCAATGGCAAGTGGGTGATCGAGGCGCAGGTCAACAGCTGGATCTCGTGATCAAATCCTTTCATGGAAAATATTAAAAAAGTCTCCGCTTTTAACGAGAACACTGGTCATGCTGCCGGTGATCTGGATGAAATTCCGCTTGCCAAAGTTGGAACAACCCCTGCCACCGGATGGTATTATCGCAACCGATCCAGTTGCCCGAGTGGATGAGAACCAAGGATCACTGATCAAGTTACAGATCCGGGGGATGATGAAATGGACGTATAATTGAACCCATGTCCGCCATCACGCAAGCGCTAGCAACCGGGACTCCCCAATTGCGACCGTTGAACATCCTGCGCGACCTGCCGCGCGTGGCTGACCTGGTCGAAACCTGTTTTTCGGGGACGATGGATGCCGAAGGGCAGCGTTTCATCCAGCAGATGCGCCGGGCTGGACAGGATAACAGCTTCCTTCGCTGGGCTGTCCATGCCGTGGACAGCGCTTCCATGCCGCTTTCCGGTTACGTCTGGGAGGAAGCCGGGCAACTGGTGGGCAATGTCAGCCTGATCCCATATCATTATCACAACCGGAAGATCTTCATGATCGCTAATGTTGCTGTCCATCCGGATCACCGCCGGCAGGGCATCGCCCGTCTTTTAACCGAGAAAGCCATTGTGCATTGCTGGAAACGCAATGCACAATCCACCTGGCTGCAAGTGCGCCATGACAACCCGGGAGCGATCGGGCTCTATATAGATATGGGTTTTATGGAGCAGGTACGCCGCACCCAGTGGCAGGCTGCCCCGGATAAGAACCTGGTTCTTGACAACCCGGGCACCGAGATCCGCAGCCGTTCAACGGCATACTGGAATTTGCAACGAAAGTGGCTGGAGAGGATCTACCCGGAGGAATTGTCCTGGTACCAGCCTATGCCCTGGATATCCTTTCGACCAGGTATTCTGGCAGGGATATCCCGCTTCTTAATGGAATCTGACTCGCGCACCTGGACAGCCGTCAGCTCCGCCGGGCTGGTTGGAGCGGTATCGTGGATCTCGAATTTTGGAAAAAGTCAACCGCTGTGGGCAGCTTTCCCCGAAGAATTGGACAATGGTACCTTAACGAAACTGCTCCTGCATGTGCGCCGCTCCCTGGCGGGGCATGAGAGCCTGTCCCTGGACCTGCCGGGTGGCCTGGCAGAGGAAGCTGTTCAGGCTGCCGGATTCCAGGCACGCAGGACTTTGATCTGGATGAAAATGGATAAAACCAAGAGCGAGATAGTGCGTAGATAATGTGACCGGTAAAAGATCCGACAACCAAGAAGGAGATTTCTAGATGGAGCGGGATCCCACCGGATGGTAAATCATAATTGAATAATGGAGGTGCTCATGTTTCGCTTTATCCTGAGATGGGTGATCAATGCGGTGGCGCTTTTTGCAGCCATCAAAATACTCAACCCAGCCATTGTGTTTAATGGAAGCCCACTGGGGATCATCTGGCTGGCGTTGATCTTCGGCTTGTTCAATGCCATCCTAAGACCAATCCTGAAGTTCTTCTCATTCCCATTGATCATTTTAACCCTGGGTCTGTTCAGCCTGGTGATCAACACTTTCCTGTTCTGGCTCACCAGCGTGGTGGGCAAGAGTTTCAACCTGGAATTGATCATCAACCCGCCCGTATTCTGGAATGCCTTCCTGGGAGCATTGATCGTCAGTGTGGTGAGTGTGATCCTGAGCCTGATCTTGAAGGATGAATTGAAGGGAAAGAAACATCCGAAAGTAAACTAAGACCCGGGACTAACAGTTGATATTTGCCATCAGGTCTATGGTCTGGTGGAAATTAACAACTTTATAACAAATAATGGGCTGTCCAAAAAGCCAATTTTTGTCATGCAGAGCATAGCGAAGCATCCCCTGTTAATAAGGAGACCCTCACCTGCACTCCCTGGCACTGCTCGCCACACCGTCCCGGTGTCCTTGCGGGAGGGCAAGTGTGCATGCAGGCTGTCTCGCCCCGGCGGGCTCGCAGCCCGAACGGGGTGCAAGTGTCGCTTTGCTCACACCGTCCCGGTGTCCCCGATAAAGCTGGGGATGGTATCCTTCGGGAGGGTGACATCCACCCTTTTGGGATAGCCTTTTTTGTTGTCTTGCGCTGATCAAAGGGAAAACTTAACTGGGATATTCAAGTTGAACGAGGGCAGGCAATCCCCCTGCAGGCTTCGCCGCATGGATGGCATTCAAGATCGCCTGCTCAACTACTTCAGCTGCCCAGGCACCCACAATCGAGACATCCGCACGTTTTTTCCCGGTGGACAGGGCAAATAACGTATCCCCATCCAGCATGGTGTGAGCCGGGCGGATGCAACGCGCCAGCCCATCCTGTGCCATCTGCGCCACCTTGCAAGTGGCTGCCTTGTCAAAACGGGCATTGCTGGCGACCACACCAATGACTGTATTGGAGTGGGCAGCCAGACCCATGATCGCCCTGCCTGGCATACCCTTGAGCGTTTCGAGGGTATTGGCAAAATAACCCGGGTTTCCCAGTTTTATGGGACCAATATGAGCAGTACGGGCTCCTGCCAGGATCTGACCGGTGGCAGGATCCAGCACATCACCAAACACATTGACCGCCACGATGGCACCTACGATCACTCCACCGCCGATCTCCACGCTGGCAGTCCCGATGCCTGATTTCATCGCCTGTCCCATCCCGAACAACTTGCCGACCGTGGCACCACAGCCGGCACCGGCATTCCCCTGTGCAGGAGGGTCAGTTGAAGCGTTCAGGCAAGCCTGGTAGCCCATGTCGGCATCGGGGTGGGCAGTCGAACTGCCGATCGCCAGGTCGAAAAGGATGGCAGCCGGAACGATCGGGACTCGGAATCCACCTGCATTGAAACCAATTTTTCGTTCCTGCAGATAACGCATGACTCCCGTGGCAGCATCCAATCCGAAGGCTGATCCGCCTGCCAGAAGGATGGCATTTACCTTGCTCACCAGATTGATCGGATTCAGCAGGTCGGTCTCGCGCGTGCCGGGGGCACCGCCGCGTTGGTCCACGCCTCCGGTGGCAGGTTTCTCGCACAGGATGACCGTACAACCGGTCAGACTGGTTCCGTCCTGTACCTGACCCACCAGAATGCCGGGGACATCCGTGATGGCATTCTTCATATTAATTTTGGGATCGGAGCTGTTATTTAAGGTGGCTGACCAGGGCAAGAAATTCGTCCCATTCCTCTTTAAAGAAATGAACGGTGATGCTGTTCAATTCGATATGATAGGTGACTTCGCCATCCGGTTCATCCGCCTGCCAGACCAGGTAATTCTCTGTCTCTGCCAGGGTCTTTGTCTCGGGTTCGAGTGCATTCTTAGCCATGATCGATCTCCTTTGGTGAAATCAACGGGAAATTAATCCATTATACGATTTTTCGTAATCCAAAAGCAAGCGGCTGGCATCCCTATTTCCTGCCGGTCCCTTTTTTTCGAAAGGAGCCCCACCAGATCCGGATCCGTTCGAAAATCGACCTGTGTTCCTCCTGATCTTCATTTACGATCACAGCAGGAAAGGGATCCTGGTTAAGCAATTTCCTAATGGTGTACCTGCCGATCAGGATGAGGGTGGCGAGCAAGGGTGCAGCGATCAACAGCCCGATCAGACCGATCAGGTTGGCGGCGATGATGGCGGAGATCAGGACTGCCGCAGGATGCACCTTGAGCGCTTTCGCCATGATGCGCGGGATGATCAGGTTGTTGAATATCTGATCCACCAGCAGGGCGCAGGCGATGACCACCACGGTGTATACCCAGGGGGTTAGACCAAAAGGTTTGGGCACCTGGAATGAGGTCACCAGCGCCAGGGCGATCCAGTTGATGGCGGGACCAATATATGGAAGGAAATTGGCAAATGCCGCCAGGAGTGCCAGACCGATGGAATAGCGCACCCCCAGGATGGGCAATAAAATGGAATAAACGATTACAGTCAGGGCGAAAATGATCATCTGGCCGCGCAAAAAGGCATTCCAGATGCGTCCCAGTTCGGCACCCATGCGTTTCACGTCCTCCACATAGAGAGGGATGTCCACCTGGATGATATTTGCCCGCAGCCCGCCACTTTCCGCCATGAAGAAATAAGAGGCGACGATGATGAACGCCAGCCAGCCGAAAGTACTGGCGGCACTGCCTGCCAGGCTGCTGACCAGGGTTCCCAACTTTCCGAGCATGGGTTGGACTGCCCCCAGGATCTCCTGTCCTATGGCAGACAGGTCGAGCTTGGTGAAATCCACCTGGAACGGACCAAACTGGTAGATCCGGTTGGACAGAGCGCTGATCCATTCCGGTAATTTGACGATGCTGGTCTGGATCAGATTGATCAGGCTCTGGATCTGCTGCAACAGGTTCACACCACCCCAGGCAAGGGCATAGACCAGGCAGAAGATGAATATGAGGTAGATAACATTCACTGCCATGCGCCAGGAGAACTTTAGCTTTTTTGTCATGAAGGAAGCGATGGGATGGAGCAGGTAAGCTACGATGAAAGCGAAAAAAATCGGACCGAGCAGGGTATTAAAGCGCAGAACCAATGCACCCAATATAACCACAACTGTCAACGAGATCACCAGTTTGGTATTCTGGCTCCAATTCGGAGAAGCATGTTTGGCTGTGTCAGTCATCCCACTCCTTTCGCCGGGAAATGCAATTTCCCCGATCATCCTGAAGTAATTTGGAACCCTGAAAAATACGATCTCCGGTTTTCTTGGTTCCGTTTGAATTCTCTTTAAATTGTATCATCCTTCAATTCGAAATATAATCATTCCATGCGCAAATTATGCCTCCTGGTGCTGATCTTTCTGTGCGCCTGTCAGCCCCTCACTCCCGCACCATCCAGTGGATTTAGTGTCATATTTCATCCGGACGGCGGGTTGTACGTGGGCGACCAGGTCAGCCTGGAGGTGATCCCACCGGATGGATGGGACAGCAAGGATAAACAGGTGCAGGTGACTTCAGGAGACCTGGTTCTGTGGAAGACGGGTTTTGGAGCGTATGGGGTTGGGCAACGGGAAGAAGCCACCCTGTGGTGGGTGTGGGATACGAAAGGGCTGCAACCCGGGGAGCATGAATTAAGTTTCAGCATCCAACCGGATGGACCCACCTGGCAGGAGCAGGTGGACCTGTCCCCTGCCGCCGGGATGCCATTTGCGAATTTAAAATGGGAATCGACCACAACCATATGCTGCAGCCTGTATTATGTTTCAGGAACGGAGGCTGAGCGTGATATTGATCTTCTGAAGACAATGGTGGATGAACAGGCGGCAGATGTAAGCCTGCGCATGCATGCTGGATTTCAACAGCACATCAGCATCACGTTCATGCCGCGTATGCTCGGGCATGGCGGCTTTGCCAGCAACGGCATCTACGTATCCTACCTGGACGGGAATATTGCCGGCAACATAACCACCCAGGTGGTCCATCATGAAATGGTGCATATCCTGGATGCGAGCCTGGGAGGAGAAATGAGACCTGCCATACTGGGCGAAGGATTGGCAGTGTACCTGTCCGGCGGGCATTACAAATATGAAGCGCTGCTCCCCCGCGCGGCAGCCTTGCTGGAAATGAATAGCTATATCCCATTGATCTTACTGGTGAAGGATTTCTACCAGCAACAGCATGAGATCGGCTACCTTGAGGCAGGCGCACTGGTCGAGTACCTGGTCGATAGATATGGCTGGCAGGCTTTTGAGCATTTCTATCGGCAGATCCCCAACTTGGACAGCCCGGAAGAATCACTGGAAGCCGCCCTGGAGCAGAATTTCCAGATCAGCCTGGCACAACTGGAACAGGATTTTCTGTCCGAGTTAAAGAAACAGCTGGTCACTAAAGCTGAAAAGGAAGACCTGACTTTGACGATCGATTATTTTAACAGCATGCGGAATTACCAGGAGGTGCTGGACCCATCCGCTTACTTCCTGACCGCCTGGGTGCCGGACGGGGAAGCCATGCGCCAGAAAGGGATCGTTGCCGATCTCGTGCGCGCACCGGACCGTCTGGATAATCGAATTTTCGAGTTTGTTTTATTGACTGCCAATCACGAGATATCGCGCGGTTATTACAAGAACGCGGAAATCATGCTGGGGGTGACGAATTATCTGCTGGATCTTTACGAGAAATAACGTCATGGGCAGGGATTCTCCAATAACCAACTGAAAAATACTAGTTACATGGATATGACTAAAACTTAACTTGATCTAGGTTGAAATTTATCTCTTTGTAAATCGCTCGACTCTAAAGGAATCGAAAATAGCGAAAGAAAGGTACTCTCGGTAGATTTTAATCATTTTTTCGAGGTATTTTGGAAAACTTATCTGACAATTCCTGGTCGGTAAGAGGCACGCAAATAAAAAAACCCTGCAAGTTATCGCAAAGGAGAAAACGCAGGAAATCGCTTTGCTCGATTTTCTCGACACCTTCAGCGACAACTTCCATGTTACACGATTTTGCCATAGTATTGATCGCCGTGATTATAGCCTCGCTATTCTTATTGATCTGGATATCCCGAACAAAGGATTGATCGATCTTGAGCATTTTTATTGGGAATCGTTGTAAATAATTGAGCGAAGAATACCCGGTGCCAAAATCATCCAGTATTAAGAACACTCCTATTTTTTGCAATTCTCTAAGGATTTTAACGGTGTATTCAGAATCAACCATGGCAACGCTTTCTGTCACTTCCAGCCGTAAACCGTTACTCGCCAGACCGACCTCAGCTAATATTTGGGTGATTCTGTCAACAAGGTTAGGATCATGAAATTGCTTGGCGGACAAGTTGACAGCCACCCACAAATCCGGTTGACCGGATTCCCGCCAAATCTTTACTTTCGAGCAGGCTTCGCGTAAAACATATTCTCCAATCGATATTATGTAACCAGATTCCTCTGCGACTGGGATAAACTCGAGTGGCATGACCGTACCGAGCTGCGGATGCTGCCAGCGTAGTAACGCCTCGAGTCCAATGGTTTTGCCTGTCACGACCGAAACAATGGGTTGGTAAAGAACCTGCCATTCATGATGGTCAACAGCGCGCTTAAGGTCGCCTTCCATTTGTATCAAAGCAACCGCGCTTTCCAACATGGATGTGTCGAAAACTTGATGCCGGTTCCTGCCGAGGGATTTGGCACGAAACATGGCTAAATCTGCGTCCCGTAAGATCTCTTCCGGTTTTTCGTAATTCTTATTGAATAAGACGATGCCAATGCTGGCAGTCAGTGAACGTTCTATTGAGCCTAGTAGAGTGGTGACAATTAAACTGCTGCGGATCCTATCAGAAACCCTAACCAGATCTTCAACACTTTTAACATCGGAGAGCAAAATGGCAAATTCGTCCCCACTAAGCCGTGAAACCGTGTCCTCAGGTCGTAGACATTTCTGGATACGCCTGGCGATAGTGATCAATAGTTCATCCCCGGTATCGTGACCCAAACTATCATTGACGACTTTGAAGCGATCGATATCCAGGAAAAGGACACCAAACAACTCATCAGGGTAACGTTTGATCCGGTTGAAGCGAAGCGTGAGCCGGTCCATGAAGAGCACCCGATTTGGCAAACCGGTGAGTGCATCATGGAGGGCATAATGGGTCAAACGATCTTCCGCCAATTTGCGAGTGGAAATATCAGATTGAGTTCCAACCATACGAATAACAGCGCCTCCATTGTCTCGTATGATCAAGCCTTTAGTCTGTATCCAAACAACCCCACCATTGGAATGCATCATTCGATATTCATATTCAAGGTGATGGGAAGTGCCATTAAATTGGGTTGCAAGTTCTCCCTCAAATTGTTTCCTATCATCGGGATGAATACGCTTCAGCCATTCTTCCAAACTGATCCATTTTTCTTCTTCTGAATAACCAAGCATAGTCTTCCATCGAGGTGAGTAAGTTAATTCATTCGTTTTGAGATCCCAGTCCCAAATGCCATTATCAGTGGCATCCATTGCAAGTTTGTAGCTTTCTTCGCTTTTTCGTGAATCCTTACCGAGTTGATAACTGGAAAGTGCGACCTGAATGGCAATGTCAAGCTGGTCATCCTTTATAGGTTTAATCAGGCATGGAACAAGGGTGGTGAAGTGAGCTCTGGCAATGGTTTGCACTTCCTTAGATGGAACAAGAAGAATGAAGGGAATGTTGCTACAAGTGGGGATTCTTTTTGTGGCTTCAACCAGATCTTTCTCTCCCATAAAGTCCATATCAATGATGATCAGATCCGGCGACAATTCATGAATAAGCGATATATTCATCTCAGCATTATTAGCTTTGGCTATCACCTGGTAACCAAGTTGGCCGAGACGCTGTTGAATATCGGTTATCTGATCTTCTATCAGGATGATTCTATTTGTCATTTATCGGTCCTCCCATTAAAAAGCTTAGTGACCATTGTTTTAGATAAAATAGTATTATCTAAGACGCAGCAATAATATGTAATTGCTTACGAAGTTTGTGTCATAGATGACAAATATTTTTGTGTAACGTTGGTATAACATTCTTTCTGTAAAATTCTGAACCTTAAAATTGAGGTGAGTCAGATGTATCTTAAAGGTTGGACAGACTGTACAAGGAGATTAAAATAAATCACCAAGATGATTATACCTGAATGAAAAGAATTTGGAAAAAAGTTGGAAACGAAACCTGAGATGCCCCTCGTTCTGATTAATAATGTGATACGGGCAGAAAGGTCAATGTATCTGCAAGAGAGTGAATACGAAAGGAATGAAGATCGGAAAGGACATGCGAACGGATACAAATCCAAAACAGTTCGCACCCATATAAGTGAGATCACCTTTGCAGTTTCACAGTTTCCTGAAGGTGGTTTTTATCCCTTGGCACTGGAAACTGGAGGCCGCCCTGTAGCGGAATTATTAGATCAGCCTGGCACAACTGGAACAGGATCTTCTGTCCGAGTTAAAGAAACAGCTGGTCACTAAAACTGAAAAGGAAGACCTGACTTTGACGATCGATTATTTTAACAGCATGCGTCACTACCAGGAGGTGCTGGACCCATCCGCCTACTTTTTGACCGCCTGGGTGCCGGACGGGGAAACCATGCGCCAGAAAGGGATCATTGCCGATCTCGTTCGCGCACCCGACTGTCTGGATAATCGAATTTTCGAGTTTGCATTGTTGAAAACCAACCATAAAATCATTGATGGGTATTATAAGGTTGCGGAAATTATGCTGGGGGTGACGAATTATCTGCTGGATCTTTATCCGTAATAGCTGCACGGGCAGGCATTCCTCTTACAACGCAAGGCGTTCGCCTTGACAGCGACTTCGCGAAGCACCTCCAGACAGGTAAAAGATCCTTCTACAAAGTTCTGACTTTCGAAAAATAACTTCAATCCCTTGATTGACATATCATTCAGGTACTGCTAATATAAAAGTGATCGAGAGCAACTCCAAGAAACTCCTCAATAATGTACATGATAATGATCTGGCGGGGCAGTAGAATACAACCAAAGATGGAGTCCCGATAACTCCATGGGCAGGCCTCATGAACTGCATTAAATGTGGTTATGAAAATGATAAAGACGCTGAGTTCTGTGAAAAATGCGGGAGTGCAATAACGCATTTCTGTGCTAATTGTAACAACCCGTTAAAACCCGGAGCCAGTTTCTGTAAGAAGTGTGGGACTCCTGTTTTTCAACCTTACCCATCCGTTGGAGAGAAGGAACGGCTTGCTTTGCTTCAACAAGCTGCACCCTCAAATCTAAAAGAAAAGATCCGCAACTCTTCCGCACAGGTGGAAGGCGAACGGAAACCTGTGACGATATTATTTACTGACATCGTCGGTTCCACCTCCCTGGCGGAGAAGCTGGACCCTGAAGAGTGGAAAGAGATCGTCTCTGCAGCTCACCAGCATGTCAGCCAGGCAGTCTACAAGTATGAAGGGACCATTGCTCAATTATTGGGTGACGGCGTGTTGGCGTTCTTTGGGGCACCGATCACGCATGAAGATGACCCCATCCGAGCCGTGCATGCCGCTCTTGATATTCAACAGGCCATTGGTAAATATGCAGATGAGCTGAAAGGATATGTTGACAATTTTCAGCTGCGGGTCGGTTTGAATAGCGGGACGGTGGTCGTTGGCAACGTGGGCAGCGACCTGCACATGGAATACCTGGCTGTCGGAGATGCGGTGAACCTGGCCGCGCGCCTGCAATCAGCTGCCCAACCCGGCAAGATACTCATCTCTGAAAGCACTGCCCGGCACGTCAAGGCGATCTTTGAGCTTCAAGACTTGGGAAAGATCAGCCTCAAGGGGAAATCTGAGCTTGTGGCCGTTTTCGAAGTGATCAAAAGCAAGGCAGCACACGGCTCCGGGCGCGGTTTCGAGGAGTTGTCCTCGACGTTGGTCGGTCGCGGTAGCGAGCTGGCAGGGCTGGACGAGCTGCTGGAGGCATTATTCAATGGGCATGGGCAGATCGTCACGATCATCGGCGAAGCTGGCATCGGAAAGAGTCGCCTGATGGAAGAAGCCCGCCGGGAGAGTTCTGGTCGTCATCGGGAATTTCATTGGATCGATGGGCGGGCATTATCCTATGGGCAGACACTCTCTTTCTGGTCGATCAACCAGTTGATCTACAGTGACCTGGGATTATCTGATGGCGATGCTGAAGTCAAGGTACGCACAGCACTTAAACGGCGGTTGAACGTCTTGTTCGGTGAAAAAGACCTCGATCTTTTGCCCTATCTCGCGCAGTTGCTGGGTGTCAGGCTGGAGGGTGATCTGGCGGAACGAGTGCACCAGCTGGATGGCGAAACGCTCAAGCGCCAGACCATGTTTTGCATCTGCCAATATTTCCAAAGGTTGGCAGAGATACAGCCCACCATAGCAGTTTTTGAAGACCTGCATTGGGCCGACTCCTCCAGCCTGGATGCCCTCGAAGAGTTGCTTGCGGTCACAGACCGCGCTCCGCTCATGCTGCTCTTGCTTTCCCGCCTGGAACGCGAACACGGCTCCTGGCTCATCAAGGTCAGGGCAGAAACCGACTTTTCCCACCGCTATACCGAGATCCAACTTAAGCCGTTATCCCCGCAGGAGCAAAACCTCCTGGTGGATAACCTGCTTGCCATCTCCGACCTGCCAGAATCTTTACGAAAAATGATCCTTGAACGCGCCGAAGGCAATCCATTTTATTTGGAAGAGATAATACGAAGCCTGATCGACCAGGGAGCGGTCCTGCGGGAGGGGGATAATTGGCGGGCTAGCGGGGATCTGATCAACATTACCATCCCCGATACTCTGGAAGGCGTGCTTCTGGCGCGCATCGACCGGTTGCAGGAGGATGTTCGCCGCACGTTGCAGATGGCATCTGTGATCGGCAAGAGTTTCCTGTACCGTTTGCTGGAAGCCATCTCCAAAGCTGAAAAGCAACTGGACCAGCACTTGGCACAACTCCAACGCGCTGACCTGGTGCGGGAAAAAACAATCTTACCCGAGCTTGAATACATGTTCAAGCACTCCCTCACCCAGGAGGCAGCTTATAACTCGCTCCTGCTGGAACGGCGGCGGGAATTCCACCGCCGGGTGGGCGAAGCGCTCGAAGAGCTATTCGTTGAGCGGAAAGATCAATACCTGGGACTCCTGGCTCACCATTTTGAGTCCGCAGGGGAGCATGTCAAGGCAGTCAGCTATTTGATCCAGGCAGGCGATCGCGCCCGTCTGACCGATGAGCACAGTGAGGCGATCGGCTATTATCAACGCGCCTTGGGATTGCTGGAGCACCTGCAGGATGAAACCCGCCTCGCCCACGTCTGGCTCAAGCTGGGTTTGATCTATCACGCTAATTTCCAGTTCGAAGACGCACACCAGGCCAATGAGAAGGCTTTTGCTTTGCAGCAAAAAAAGATACCGCAAAAACAACCCGCCCATACCGCAAGACCATGCCTGCTTCGCTTTGGATTTTCCAGCAGTCATGTCACCCTCGATCCGGGCCGGGCATCTTGGGGGCAGGACATGGGAGTGCTCTCCCATCTCTTCTCCGGATTGGCAGAAATTAATGAGGAGCTGGATGTGATCCCGGCTGTCGCCCGTTCATGGCAGGTGTTGGATGAGGGTAGGCGTTATATTTTCCATTTGCGAAATGACGTGACCTGGACGGATGGCAAACCGGTGACTGCCCGGGATTTTGAATGGGCATGGAAGCGCAACCTCAGCCCTGCCTTGCATTCAGCAACTGCACAATTCCTGTATGATGTAACCGGTGCGCAGGACTATCACCAGGGGAAGAACCAGGATCCAGATTGCGTGGGGGTGCACGCTCTGGATGCACATAGCCTGGAGGTCCAGCTGCTGGAGCCTGTGGCGTACTTTCCTTTCATCGTTACGCAGGCAATCACTTACCCCCTGCCGCGCACGACTATCGAAAGTCTCGGGGAGACCTGGTGGCAAGCCGGTAAGATGGTTTCCAATGGCGCTTACCGCCTGGTGAAGTTTGATACCCAACACGGAGGCCTCCTGAATCGGAACCCAGGCTTCTACGGCGTTTTCCCTGGAAATGTGGAACAGCTGGAAGAGATATTGATCGATGATAAAACAGAAATATTCAATGCGTTCTTGGAAAACCGGCTGGACCTTGCTTTTTTTGGGGCGGGCAAGGTTCCAGATAATATTCCAAGGGAAGATTTATTCGCAACCCAGGAATTAGGCGTCTTCTTCCTGGTTTTTCCTTCGATCTCACCGCCTTTTAATGATGTGCGCGTGCGCAAGGCGTTCGCATTATCGTTGAACCGGCAAAAGTTTTTCGACCTGTTTGGTCTGCCCGGTGCACGCGGAGGCCTGGTACCACCCGGAATGCCCGGACATAGTCCGGATATCGGGTTGCCCTTCAATGTAGACCTGGCACGCCGGCTGTTGGTCGAGGCTGGCTATCCAGAAGGAAAAGGCTTTCCGGTTGTAAAAGGATTAGCCCCTAAAGGCTCCACTGCTAAATTGGCTGAATTAACCTGCCAGTGGCGTGATAATCTGGGAGTCGAAATCTCGATCAAGGAGGTTGATCCCGGGGAATTGACGGAATGGAAGAAGGAACATTACACCAATACACTGGTATTAAATGGATGGACGGCGGACTACCCCGATCCGGATAATTTCCTGCGGCAGTCAGATGCCATTTCCCAACTGCATCGCCTGGGCTGGCAGGATGCAGCTCATGATCGATTAGTTGAGGAAGCCAGCCGAACTCCTGACCGGGCAAAACGCATGGCAATGTACCGCCAGGCGGATCGTATGCTGGTGGCAGAACAAACCCTGGTGTTGCCTCTCTTTTACAATCTGGGTATTGAATTGGTTAAACCCTGGGTGAAAAAGCAGCGAAACAATTTGCTCGGATATATTCGATTTCAAAATATCAACATTGATGAGCATTGAAAAGAAATAGTCCTTACCTGAACCAGTCAATTTCGGTGGTCTGCTGGAGGACAGGGATTAACTCAGGCGAAGAGCTTTGGTATCCATAAGGAACTAATCTGGTACAGAATAATAAAATCCCCACAGTAATGGAAACTGCAGGGATTTAGAATGGATCAATTCTTTTTCATGGAGCGCAATTGTAATTTTGTGGGTTAAATATGAATGGCAGGACCTTGCACCAAAAAGATGTAGAGGCATTGTTAGCGGCAATGACGATGACAAGGCAGATACATAACAAAACCAATAAGATAACCAGGATGAGAATCCATCGGCGATCGGGTTTTTTTGTTTTTGGTGGCTGGTTGGGAATTGGATCAGCCGGCTCCTGGTTTGTTACGAGGGGAGCCGGGGATCGAACTGGGGTTTCGAATTTCTGTAGCTCCGGGACAGACACAACCATCTCCTGGTTATCTCAAACCTGTTTTGATTGTTATCCGCACGGGCAGGCGTGCGGTTAGTTACTACGGCAGATTGTGGTTGGACAATTTCCTGGCATGGTTCACTAAACCGGTATGTTATTGTGATAACAGGGATTGTTTTTCAGTTACAATTTTTGGCGGCACGAGGATTTCCTTCACAAGTTCCTCGGTGGCTCGTCTGTACTCTTTTTTTGCTTATATGCCTAGCATAAACAAATAATGCAGTCAGCAAATAAAGGAGAAGAATCCAATAAACGAGGTGCTCTATGGCGAACGAAAACGATCATATCAGCCGGGTAACGAGGTCAAAAGAAGAAGCCAAAGCCAGCTATGATGCGCTCAGCCGCTGGTATGACGCGTTGGTTGGTTGGGGCGAGATGAAGTTCAGAGCGGTTGGGTTGCAAAAACTCGCCACCCAGGAAGGCGAGGATGTTCTTGAAATCGGTTTTGGCACCGGGCATTGCACCCTTGCCCTGGCTCAAGCCGTCGGAAGTTCAGGTCACGTTTACGGACTGGACATCTCGGAGGGCATGCGCAATGTCACGCAATCGAAGGTGGATCGCGCAAGCCTGACAGGACGCGTGGAACTAAGGCTTGGCGACGCAGCCAGACTTCCCTACGAAGCCGATTCCTTCGACGCGGTTATTACAAGTTTCACCCTGGAGCTTTTTGACATACCCGAGATCCCCATTGTTTTGCAGCAGTGTCAGAATGTCCTAAGAAACGGCGGGCGCATATGCGCGGTGGCAATGTCCAAGGAGGGAAAATCCAATTCGCCTGTAAGGATTTATGAATGGGCTCACGCAAAATTCCCTAATTTTGTGGATTGCCGTCCTATCTATGTTCAAAAGGCATTAGAAAAAGCCAAGTTCCAAATATTGGACACAACCAGGATGTCGTATTGGGGTATACCAGTGGAAATCGTTTTGGCACAAAAACTATGAGAGTGTTGAAAAACAAGTGAAAATTGACCATTTAAACAAGCTGTGATTCAATAAAATCACATTTCCAATTTGATAATTATTTGTTCAGACGGTTGGTGTAACATTCTTTCTGAAAATTCCTGAACCTTAACAAAAGAGGTGAGTCAGAAGTATCCTTAAAGGTGACGAAACCAAAAGGAGATTGATAATGACTCACCAAGACGACTATACCTTCACGAAAGAATTTGCGGAAAAAGGATTGGAAGCAATACCTGAGATGCAAAGCTTTCTGATTGATAATGAAAGGGAAGGCCTGATTTCGACGATCGATATTTCAACAGTTTGCGTCACTACCAGGAGGTGCTGGACCCATCCGCCTACTTTTTGACCGCCTGGGTGCCGGACGGGGAAACCATGCGCCAGAAAGGGATCATTGCCGATCTCGTGCGCGCACCGGACCGGCTGGACAATCGAATTTTCGAGTTTGCATTATTAACCGCCAACCACGGGATGACAGCAGGCAATTACCAGCTGGCGGATTTCATATTGGGGGTGATTAACGATGCGTTGGAAATCTTCGTGAAATAGCGGCACGGGCAATGGTTCAGAACCTATTTCAAACCGAACTTCTGGCGCTCTGCATCAGTCAACTGGCGGATGACACAGCATTCTTTTGCATATTCAACCAGGTCTTCAGTCGTCTGCCAGACGCGGTGTACCTCGACAGTACGAGACACATTTGCAGCCACGAGGCGGGTACCGTCCGGCGACCAGTCCAGTTGGAATTGCATGATGCCAGGCACCAGGTAACTGAGCAATTCCGCCCCGGTCTGTGCGTCCCAGATCTTGATCACGCCGGATAAATCTCCGGTGGCGACCCGCTTGCCATTTGGAGACCATGTGGAGAAAGTAAGGCCACTGGTGTGCTCCTTAAAAACTACGAGCTTCTTCCCTGTTCTGGCATCCCAGATGGTTGCACCTCTGTCACCGGTATAATTGGCGGTGAGAAGTCGATGTCCATCAGGGGACCAATAACCAGAAAAGCACATTTCTATAGAGTCACCAAAAGACAGGTTCTCAGTATTGTTGACAAACCCGCCCAGGATCGGGGCGCCCGTTTCGGCATCCCATATTTGGAGTACCTCGGGGGATGCACAGGTAGCCAGGTGTTTCCCGTCTGGAGAAAAACCTAACATGCCTACGACACTATCTTTAGTAGCCAGAAAACTCAAGTATTCTTCCCCCGTTCGCGCATCCCAAACCCTCACCCATCCATATCCCCCGATAGTTACGATTCGAGAGCCATCTGGCGACCAGCCGCCTCCAAACAAGGAATCACGGCCTCCCTGGAATTTGAGTTGAGGCTCCCCGACGTGACCGCTGAAGGTCAGTAGTTGTTCACCGGTGTTAGCATCCCATATCTTCGCCAGCATATCCCAACTGGTAGTCATCAGGCGCGTCCCATCCGGTGACCACCAGACATCCTGCAGATCATCCGTAGCGCCTGTTTGTATGACGAGCTGTGTTTCACCGGTTTCGGGATCCCAGATCACGACGGTCCGGTCCAGGTAGTTTATTGTAGCGATGTGTTCCCCATCCGGAGACCAGTCATTCCAAGCAAGTCCTTCCCGGTCAGAAGAATACACCGGTATTGCCGGAGTTGCATCCCAGATGCGCACAGTGAAGCCATCTCCACCGGTCGTGGCCAATGATTTCCCATCAGGAGACCAGGCAATATCAACTAGCTCCGGTGTACGACCTTGCAGTGCAAAAGCTTCCTTCCCGCTGGAAACATCCCAGACCTGTGCCAATCCATTCGAGCTAGCCGTGGCCAGCTGCAGCCCATCCGGAGACCAGGCGACCTGCCAGACCGGGCTGGGTAGTCGAATGTCGGAAAGCTCACGGCCGCTGGAGGCTTCCCACACCCTGACGGTGCCATCCTCGCTTGCGGTTGCGAGGCGCGTCCCGTCCGGAGACCAGGCAACGCTCCAGACCCAGTTCGTGTGCCCCGACAGTCTAAGCCTTTCTTCACCCGTTGTTGCATCCCAGATTCGGGCTGTGCCGTCATCACCAGCAGTTGCGATCCACTTCCCGTCTGGAGACCAAGCAACCATCTTCACGCATTCCCTGTGTCCGCCCAGAGTAAACTTTTCCTCACCTGTCAATGCGTTCCATACCCTGGCTGTCCCGTCTTTACTGGCCGAGGCAACCCATACTCCATCTGGAGACCAGGTTACTCCCCAAACCTTGTCGGTATGACCGGAGAATGTAACGATCTCCTCCCCGGTGAGCCGATCCCATACTTTGGCAGTTCCCTCAATACCAGCTGTGGCGATGTATGCCCCATCCGGCGACCAAGCCACTTGCTGCACACCCCCAATAAAAGCAAAAGTAGCCGGATGAGCGGATATCTTTAGCACCTCAACGCGTGTCTGCGCATTCCAGATGCGGAGAGTACCATCATTGCCAGCTGTGGCCATCCATAACCCGTCCGGTGACCAGGCAACATCCTGTACTGTGTCAGAATGCCCGGAAAGGATGAAACGGAGACGAAACTCCCGTACAATTTGTCCAAGTATCTTTTCAGCCTGCGAGGTATATGGGTAGTTATTCAGCGCTTCCAGAGCCAGCAGCACCGATCTCTCCGGTGATGTCCCGTCCAATTCCAATTGCGCCTGGGATGCCAGGCCGATGCTGGCTTGTCGCAAAGAATTCTGGCGCTGATAGAACGCAAAAACCGCAAGACCTATCGCAATTACCATGCCGGCTGTCAATCCAAAAACGGTCCACTGGCGCCTGCGCTGGCGCTCCTTTTGCAGCCGTGTTTGTAGAGCCAGGCTGGTTTCGATGTATTCAACCTCTGGCAGATTGATATCAGCCTTTCGCTCGACCAACCAGCTCTGTGCAACCCCGAGA
>Ga0315286_10000869_pt1 | contig 26415 bp, 25 predicted proteins | sample YL17G10_0_MG_FD_205038 | JGI IMG/M metagenome (GOLD analysis project Ga0315286, IMG submission 205038) | Sediment microbial communities from Yellowstone Lake, YNP, Wyoming, USA - YL17G10_0 | ecosystem: Environmental > Aquatic > Freshwater > Lake > Sediment | place: USA: Wyoming | collected... | reverse complement strand
AAGCTCACCCGAGCACTGCCTCCGAGTGCGGAAGAGCTTCGACTGACCAGTCGTTCGCGGTGAGCACGGGGCCGTAGTAGTCGGCCTGGGGAGGGAGCCTGCCGGTGCCGAAGAAGTCTCCCTCGCTCACGACGAGGCTCCCCGCCTGGTGCACCTTGTCGGCGAGCTCCGAGCCGAGCAGGACGGAGTACTGCACGTTGTAGTACCCCGGCACGAGTGGTAGCTGGGGGACGAGGCACGACACGCGTCCGATCGGCGGCACGTCGCGCAGGCCGTCGCTCGCGACCTGGCTCATGAAGGACAGCAGTCCTCGCCCTCCATGCTCGGAGATCACGATGTTCACGACGAGCTCCACGAGATTCGCCCCGGGTTGCGCCGCGTAGTCGAGCACGAACCGAACAGCCTGGCCGGTCGCCGGCGCCGTGCAGAGCGTGCCGTCGAACTCCTCCAGCCGCAGGCTCGAGACGCGAACCGAACCGGTGCCCGGCCGCGAGCTCCGCTCGGCAAGCCATGCGCTGCCGGTCATCCGCGAAGCCTCCACGTATCTTGCGACGGTCTCCTCGCTCGGCCCGTCGAAGACGATCCGGCCGCCGTTCAGCATGATCGACCGGGGGCAGAGCGCAAGGATCGACGACATGGTGTGGCTGACGAAGAGCACCGTGCGCCCGCCGCTTGCGACGTCCTTCATCTTTCCGAGGCAACGCTCCTGGAAGGCGAGGTCTCCGACCGTCAGCACCTCGTCGATCACGAGGATGTCGGGCTCGAGGAACGCGGCGACTGCGAACCCGAGCCGGACCTGCATCCCACTGGAGTAGAACTTGAGCGGTGTGTCGATGTAGCGCTGGACGCCTGCGAACTCGACGATCTCGTCGAACTTCTCGGTGATCTCGGCCTTACGCATCCCCAGGATCGAGCCGTTCAGGAACACGTTCTCGCGCCCGGTGAGCTCGAAATGGAACCCGGTTCCGATCTCGAGCAACGAGCCCACGCGTCCGTAGACCTCCGCCTGGCCGTCGGTCGGCTCGGTGATGCGGGAGAGGATCTTGAGCAGGGTGCTCTTGCCGGCCCCGTTCGGTCCGATGATGCCGACGATCTCGCCCTCGCCGACGTCGAACGAGACGCCGTCGAGCGCCCAGACGTAGCGCTCCTCGTTGGTCCGTCCAGCGCCTCGCTTGAAGGGCGCATGGAGCGCGTCCGCGATCGAGTCCCGCAACACGCGATAGCCCTCGCGGCGGCCGATGCGGTAGCGCTTGCGGAGTCCCTCCGCCCGGACGGCGACCTCGGTCGAGGCGTTGGCGAGGGGTGTGTCGTCCATCACGCGGCGACAATGATACGGGCGGACTTTGAGCGAATCGTTATGCTCGCGCCGCGTATCGTGGCCACCCCGGCTCAGATTGCGACGAAGGGCGTGAACCTCGCGAAGGGTGTCGTGCGGGCCGGCCCGCTCTATCCGGCGCTGCGCGCCCGGCCCTCGACGGAGCGCTCGCCCGCCGGGGCGCTCGCCGACCTGGGTTTTCCGCGCGACGAGATCGAGCAGTACGAGCACGACTACGAGCGGGTTGCGGCAGAGGTGTTCCCCCTGCTCCTGGGGCGGGCACGCGCTGCGGGAGCGGACCGTGCGGTCGCCAAGCTCTCGCGGCCCGACCTGGCCGCGCACGACGCGAAGAGGCTGGTCTACCTCGCGGTTCGCCTCGCCCGGCCCGAGTCGGTGGTCGAGACGGGCACGTACAACGGCACCTACTCGACCTTCATCCTGCTCGGCCTCCGCGACAACGGGCGGGGACGGCTCGTCTCGCTCGACCTGCCCGCCCGTGTGCCGATCGCGCATGCGATCGACCACCCGCTGCCCGCGGGCCGGGAGCCCGGCTGGATCGTGCCCGACGAGCTGCGCGACCGCTTCGAGCTCGCGCTGGGGGACGCCCGCCGGACGCTGCCGCCGACACTCGAGCGCCTCGGGACGATCGATCTCTTCCTGCACGACTCGCTCCACACGACCCGGCACATGCTGTTCGAGTACCGGCAGGCCTGGGCGCGCCTGCGGCCCGGTGGGCTGCTGGTCAGCGACGACCCGTTCATGACGCCCGCGTTCTGGTGGTTCACCCGCGGGCGAGGGGTTCCCCTGCGCCACATCGGCTCGATGGGGCTGACGCGGAAGCCCGTCTAGATCACGTCGGCGAACGACCGCTCGAGGCGCCGGAAGAAGACCGTCCCGCTCACGAGCACGGCGACGGCGACGCAGGCGGAGACGGCGAGCATCGGGCCCGGCGGCTGCCCCGAGTCGAGAAGCGCCCAGCGGAAACCGGCGACGACGCCTTGCATCGGGTTGAGCCCGAGCACGGTTGCCCACGGCTCCGAGAACGTCGTGCTGACGTAGACGGCGGGCGTGAGGAAGAGCCACGCCTGCGCTAGGAACGGCGTGACGTACTGGACGTCACGGTAGGCGACGTTGAGCGCGGAGAGCCAGAGCCCGACGCCGAGCGCGGTGGCGATCGCGAGCAGCAGGAGCCCCGGCAGGGCGAGCAGGCGCACCGGGTCGGGATAGACGCCGTAGTAGACCATCATCCCGAAGAGGAGCGTCGATGCGACCGCGAAGTCGACGAGGGCCGTGAGCACCGTCGAGATCGGGATGATCAGCCTCGGAAAGTAGATCTTCCGGATCAGGTTCTGGTTCGCGACCAGGCTCGTCGCGGACTGGGTAAGGCATGTCGCGAAGAACGTCCAGGGCAGCAACCCGGAGTACGAGAAGATCGGGTACGGGATCCCGTTCGACGACACGTTGCCGAGGCGCTTGAAGAACAGCGTGAAGACGACCATCAGGAAGAACGGCTGGAGGATCGCCCACGCGATTCCGAGCCCGGTCTGCTTGTAGCGCACGAGGATGTTGCGCTTGGTGAAGGTGAACAGGAGCTCCCGCTGGCGCCACAGGTTCCCGAGCTCAAGCCCACCCCAGCCCGTCGAGCGCTTGATCACGTAGGTTGGGCGGCGCGGCTTGGCGCGGCTCGAGACGGCCATGGCGGGGAGCGTAGCTAGGCCGGCTCGGCGAGGTAGTCGGCCTCGCTCCCGAGAGCCCAGGCTGCGAACGCGCGGAGGTCGGGTGCCTGCTCGACCTCGCCTGGCGTGCGAAGCGTCAACTCCAGATTGTGGCTCAGGGGGTGCGAGAGGCGGGCGGGAGGCATGAAGCTCGCGCGGTAGCTTGTGAAGCGGAACGGGCGGAGCCGGAAGAGCGCGTAGGCATGGCGCTTGGCGAGCAGCACCGCCTCCTCGTCGAGCGGCTCGAGCTCCTGGGCGTGCGCGAGCCGGTCGAGGTACTCCGCCGCCGTCTCCGAGTCGACCGTGAAGCCCAGCCCCGAGTATCGGCCGGTACCGGCCGTGAGCACCGGGATCCCGAACACGGGGAGCTCCATCCCGATCGTGCCCCTGATCGTAACGCCGCCATCCGTCACGGCGAAGAGCGAGTACGTGTTGATGTCGGTCTCCGGCCGGAGGAGCTTCACGTGGGAGGGAAGGTCGCCCACCGCCTCGCGGATCGCGATCTCGTCGTTCAGCTCCCGCGCGTCGGTCTTGTACATGTTGGCCGGGTGCAGCTTCACGACCCAGTTGACCGCGTCGTTCGCACACGCGGCGCGCACGGTCTCGACGAGCCACGTCTCCTGATCCTCGAAGAGGTCCGCTCCGAAGAACATGTTCGCGTCCCAGAGGACATGCGAGAACACGACGATCGTCTTCTTCGCCGGATCGAGGCCGAGTTGGGCGCGCACCTCTTCGGCCGTCTTGATCCGCTTGCCGGCCTGCATGCCCGCGTCAGGGTGCATCTCCCCGCCGCCGTAACGCAGCTCGAACTCGTCGCGCAGCTCGCGTTCGCGCTCGTCCGTCCAGGGCAGCGTGGACACTCGTTCCCAGCTCTCGCGCGAGAGCGATGTCGGATGCACGCGCCGCGTCTCCTCCGTGAAGCGCTTGAACACGAGCGCGTCCCGCCAGTGGATGCCGGCGATCACGAACTGGATCACGTTGGCGCCGCGGGCGAGCGCCAGGTCGTAGATGGAGCCGAAGCCGGCGTAGTTCTTCTCGTTGAAGAGCACCACGTCCGGGTCGAGCCGCTCGAGCAGCCGCTCGCCGGCCAGCACGGAGGCCATCGATTCGCGCAGCACCTCCTCTAGCGCGGCGCGCAAGGGCGGGTCGGATAGCGAGATCCGCCCTTGCTCGAAACGGCGGGAGATCGTCGAGAGCGTCTGCTCTCCGACGTGCGCACCGTGGAATTCGACTAGCCGGAGCGACTGGACGCCGAGGTCCCCGGCGAGCACCTCGGCCACCGCGCGCTCGACCTCCTGCTCGGCCGCATCGTCGAGGAAGTCCTCGGGGTGAACGAACTCGTCGATCCCGAAAGCGCCCAGGTACGGCTCGCCCCAGCGGTCGAGCGAGTGGGTCAGCGCCACCACCCGGCAGCCCGCAAGCTGGAACGCCTTGCCGAGGATGCCCTCGAGCTTGAGCTGGTAGACGAACTCGGAGAGGCTCACGATGAGCACCGTCGCGCTCGCGTCCCCCCACGGACGTGCGGAGCGCAGCATGGGCGAGGACCGCGCCCTGAAGCGCACGAGGTCGCGAAGCTTGCTGGTTTCGCGGACGGTCCTGCGCGGGTACCTCGCTGCATAGTAGGCCTTCCGGCCCAGTCCGGCGACCACGGGTCAGAAGTCGGGCTCGTACGCGAGCTCGACGTCCACGAGGTGGTTGTCGTCGGTCACGACGGGGAGCACCGTCACCTGCTCGTCGCGGATGATCTCGTGCCGCCGTGCGGGGTCCGTCTCGGTCGTCACATGGGGGTTGAGCTGCATGATCCGGGTCACGGGCGCGATCGGCAGCACGTCGTGGAGGAAGGCGCGGCGGAGATCTCCGTCCGACACGGTCCCGACGACGCGGTTCTCCTCGTCCACGACGACGACCACGCGATGCTTGTTTGCGTCGATGCGCTCCATCGCCTCGCGGATCGTGGCCGTGTGCGGAACCGTGTAGAGGGAGAGGTCGTGGCTCATCAGTAGGCGAGCTGCTTGCGCAGCAGCTTCTCGTCGAGGGGGATCGTCTTGAGGATCTCGACGATCCGTTCGGACACCTGCCCGTCCCCGACATAGGGGCTGTCGTCGGAGGCGAGCAGCTGCTCCCGGAAGGCCGGGCTGAGCGCCGTGCGGATCGCCTCGACGATCGCCGCCCGCTCGTACGGGACGTCGATCACGTTCGAGCCGCGGGCGCGGTCGCGCTGCCGGTTGCCGATGTTCACGGCCGGAAGGTGGAACGCCGGCGCCTCGATCAGCCCGCTCGAGGAGTTGCCGACGACGGCGCTCGCGCTACGCATGAGCCCAGCGTAGACGTCACGCGGGAGGTTGCGCTCGACGCGCATGAAAGGCCGGTGGTAGCGCTCGATCATCAGCCTCAGGTCGTCGCTGCCGGCGTCGTTGTTCGGGAAGATCAGCACCGTCTGGTACGCGAGCTCGCAGACCGCCTCGAGCGTCTCGCGCATCTGCTCGACGCCGTCGCCGAACTCCTCCGTCACCGGGTGCTGGACGACCAGGAGCAGGGGCTTGTCGAGCTTGAGGTCGAAACGCCGCTCGATCTCCTCGGGCGGAGCGGCGTCGCCGTTGACAAGCTCGTCGAGCTGCGGCGCGCCGGTCATGAAGATGCGGAACTCCTCCTCGCCGGAGCGGCGCAGCCGCTCGGCCGCGTCCGGCCCCGAGGCGAAGTGGATGTGCGCGAACCGCGCGATCGCGTGGCGCGTGAGCCCGTCGATATTCCCCGAGCGCTCGCCTGCCTGGATGTGGGCCACGGGGATGTTCATGTGCGCCGCCGCGAGCGCGGCGATCAGGTGCTCGCCCCGGTCGCCGACGACAAGCACGATGTCGGGCTCCAGCCGAACAAGCGCGTCCGTCACCGAGATGAGGAACACACCGAGCGACTTGCACATCGTCGCCGGCGTGTAGCCGTCGAGGGTGCTGTAGATCTTGTCCGTGATGTTGAGTCCGTCCCGCTCGATCTCCTCGATGCTGTAACCGAACGTCGGCAGCAGGTGCTGGTTCGTGACGATGAGCGAATAGCGCAGGTCCGGGTCGGTCTCGATCGCCCGCATCACCGGACGCGAGTAGCCGTACGTCATCCGCCCCTCGGCGATCACGGCGACGTGCCTCACGCGACGTCCTCCCAGGAGAGGAGCGCGTCGGCCGGCACGTCGCGCGCGGCCTCGCGACCCACGATCCGGTCGAGCTCGGCGGCGGGGATCCCCGTGCCCGGGCGCTTGACCCACACGTTGTCCTCGCCGAAGCGCTCGCCGGCGGCGACGGGGCGCAGCGTGACGACGCTGTGGTGCGCCCAGGCACGGATCGGCCGCTCCCGCTCGAAGACCGCCTTGCGTGTGCCGCCGGCAGCCTGTACCGCCCGGATGCCCTCGACGAGCTGCGCGAGCTCGTCCGGCTCCAGCGAGACGGCATGGTCGGCGCCGGGCTGGCTTCGATCGAGGGTGAAGTGCTTCTCGATGATCGAGGCTCCGTACGCGACGGCTCCGACCGCCGTGTAGATGGACGGGGTGTGGTCGGAGTGCCCCACGACGATCCCGTACCGCTCCTTGTAGATCGGGATCAGGCCGAGGTTGATGTCCTCGTACACCGGAGGGTACTCCGAGGTGCAGTGGGTGATCCCGAACGGCGTCCCCGTTACCCGAAGCGTCTCGACCGTCCGGTCGACCTCCTCGAGCGTGGCCATCCCGGTCGAGACCAGAAGCGGGATCCCGTGACCCGCGAGCGCGCGCAGGAACGGGAGGTTGGTTGTCTCGCCCGAGCCGGTCTTCAGCAGCGGCACCCCGATCGAGGCGAGGAAGGAGCCTGCCTCGCGGCAGTAGGCGGTGCAGAGGTAGTGGATCCCGCGGGCCTCGCAGAGGCGCTTCAGTTCCACGTGCTGATCGTCGGTCAGGTTCGTCTCCTCGAGCGCCTGCCAGAGCGGCTTGTCGAAGTTCGCCGAGGTCGGCACTTCGCGCAGCATCTCGTGCTCGAGGTAGTGCACCTGGAACTTGATTGCTTCGGCGCCCGCTGCGGCAGCTCGTTCCACCATCTCGACAGCCGTCGCAAAGTCGCCGTTGTGGTTGATGCACGCCTCGGCGATCACGTAGCAGGGGTGGCTGTCGCCGACGGGGCGGCCGCCGACGTCGAGCACGGGCGTCATGCGCGCTCCCCGGCCCGGCGGCGGAGCAGCGCGTCCGCGACGTCGAGGTCGAGCTCCGAGTTGATGTCGATCGCCTCCTCCTCCGGCACGACATGAGCGTAGACGCGCTCGCCGACGACCGAGTGGGCCGCGCGAAGGTACGCCGTCCGCGTCACGTACACGGTGCTCGACTCCTGGTAGAGCGGCGTCCGGAGCTGGCGGCGCCGAGGCTGACCCGGCACGAGCGGCACGAAGAGCCCGTCCTCGACCCGCCCGTGGACGGCGCGCGTCTCGGAGACCGTGATCACCGCGTCGGCGTCGCGCTCCCGCGCGAGCCTGACGCAGGCGTCGATCAGGGCTGGTGTTCGCAAAGGCGAGGTGGGCTCGAGCGTGACGACGTACTTGGGCTCGGGCGGTTCGAGCGTGTCGAGGACGTGCAGGAGCGCGTCCTCGGTGGGCGACTCGTCGCGGGCGAGCTCGGCCGGGCGCATCACGACCTCGGCGCCGGCCGCTCGTGCAACGGCAGCGATCTCGTCGTCGTCGGTCGAGCAGATGACGCGGTCGAGCGTCTCGGCCGCGAGGGCGGCCCGGATCGTGTGAACGACGAGCGGCTCTCCACCGACGAGCGCCAGGTTCTTCCCGGGCACACCCTTCGAGCCGCCTCGCGCCGGCACGACTCCGAGCGCGCTCATTCCCCGGGCTCTCGGTCGAGGGGGACGATCGGCTCCCACGGAAAGTCCGCACGCACGAGACCGAGGTCCATCTCCGTCGCCCAGCGCGGGTCGTCGCCGGGCTGCGGGCTCGCTTCGATGCGAAGGGTGGCGGCGGTCGGCACGAGATCCTGCGCGAGGCGCGTCAGGCAGTACAGCTCGATCTGGTACGTGCCAGGCCGGAGCTGGTTCGGATCCACGGCGAAGGACGTCGCGTACAGGCCGGGCTCGAGTGCGACCGCGTGGCGCCCTCCCAGGGCAGAGACGACGAACACGCCTTCGAGGGTCCTAATGCGCGCGACCACCTCGAGCTCCTCGTCGACCGGCTCGCGACAGCGCAGCTCGACTCGCACGGCGATCGGCTCGCCCTCGAGATGGGCGTCCGTGGCTGTGCCCTCGGGATTGCGAAGCTCGATCGTCTCAAACGTCACTCGGCGCTCGAGCGGCTTGGACGCTCGCCCCTCCGTCAGGTCGGAAAGGTCGACGATGCCTTGCCTCGCTCCGGTCTCGTGCGCCTGCATATAGCTGCGGAAGACCGCGTCGGTCGCGCCGAACTCGCGGATCGCCCCCTGGTCGAGCCAGACGCAGCGTTCGGTGAGACGCTTGATCGACGCGAGGTTGTGGCTCACGAAGAGCACCGTTCGGCCCTCGCCCGCCGTCTGGTCCTGCATCTTCCCCAGGCACTTGCGCTGGAAGGCGAGGTCGCCCACCGAGAGGACCTCGTCGACGAGGAGGATGTCGGACTCGAGGTGCGCCGCGACGGCGAACGCCAGCCGCACGTACATGCCGCTCGAGTAGCGCTTGACCGGCGTGTCGATGAATCGCTCGACCTCGGCGAAGGAGACGATCTCATCGAACTTCGCGGCGATCTCGGCGCGCCTCATGCCGAGGATCGCCCCGTTCAGGTAGACGTTCTCGCGGCCGGTCAGCTCGGGGTGGAAGCCCGTGCCGACCTCGAGCAGCGCCCCGATCCGGCCGCGCACCTGGGCTTCGCCCTCGGTCGGGTCGGTGATGCGCGAGAGGATCTTCAGCAGCGTGGTCTTGCCCGCGCCGTTCGCCCCGATGACGCCAATCGCGGATCCTGGCTCGATCTCGAAGGAGACATCTCGAAGCGCCCAGATCGTCCCGCCGCCGCCGCCGCCGCCGCCGCCGCCGCTGTCGCGGCGTCGGCTGGCTCGGTCCGCCAGCGTGTCGCGGAGCGTCCGGTACGCGGCCCGCTGAGCACCGAGTTTGTAGCGCTTGCCCAGACCCCGGACGGCGATCGCCGGCGCGTTCACGGGAGGAGGATCGTACGGGTCAGGTACGCCCGGCGCCTAGCGAGCTCGATCAGCCAGCGGCGCCGGTTCCGGACGTTCTGCCGTTCGGAGCCGTCGACGGGTAGCCAGCTCAGCCAGAGGCCGAGCCGCCCGCCTGGATCGGGAAGGTCGTCGTAGCCGAGCGCCTGCCCCAGCGGCCCGACCTTACGGGCGATCAGGGCTGCCTCGCGCGGTGTCACTACGTCGCGGTAGCCGAACTGCGAAGCCATGTCCTTGACGACCTCTTGAGGTGTGGCGATCCCGAGGACGCTCGGGTTCGGTGGCAACTCGCGGAGCAGTTCGCCACCGAGTGAGGTCTGGCGCGTGAGCTCGGCAGGCGGCCCGACCCCGAGCTGTGTGCAGAGGCGGCGCACCTCGCCCTCCGGATCCGCGCACAGATCTTCGTATCGCACGAGCAGGTGGCGGTCGGGATCCGACTCGCGGTATGAGAGAACCGCGCGGGCATGAGGGATCCAACGCGCGTCGAGGAACGTGCGCAGGACATCCTCGCCGTTCGTCCAGAACGGCGTTGCCTTGGTCTCCATCCACGTCCGTTTCGTCGAGGCGTAGTTCGTGATCGGGTGGCGGACGATGTGAACGAATCGCATCTCCGGCCAGAGACGGACGAAGTCGTCTACGTATGCAGTCTCGCTTGTCTTGAAACCGAGCATCGCCGGAGCCGGCTCCGGGTCGCGGGCGGCCGTGCGACGGGCCGCCTCGAGGAACTTCGGGAAGAACTCCGCAGGTGTGGTCAGACCGTCGCGGTCGAGAGCCTCGAGCTCCTCCCGGCGCAACGGGTAGGGAGCGACGAGCCGCGGCAGGTAGTCGTGCTCGATCTCGTCGACCTGCGGCGTGAAGAGCGGCGCGACCTGCTGCCATGGGAGGGGCCGGTCGAGGTGGCGCAAGCGGCGCGTCGTCGCCGTGCGATAACTCTCGCCGCGGACCCAGCCGAGGGCTACTTCGTCGTCCCAGACCGGGAGAAAGACGACGTCGATGGGGTGGATCCAGAGATCGGGGCTGCCGTCGAGGAGACGCGCGATCAGCGTGCTGCCGTTGCGACCGGCGCCGACGATCGCGACGAGGTCAGTCATCTTTCCACCGTACGAAGTGCGCGATCGTTCCGGCCCCCGGCTTTCGTACGAGCTCGTGGTCGTCCCGTTCTATCTCGGCGACCAGTCGGGCGACCTCCTCGTGGTGGCCGCCGATGCCCCCCGGCGGAACAGCGTCGTGAAAGAGCATGTGCCCGCCCGGCGCGAGCGACGGGCGCCAGTGCTCGTAGTCCGCCCGGGCTCCCTCGTAGCTGTGGTCGCCGTCGACGAAGATCAAGGGCGCCGGACCGGGAGGCGGGACGGTCCTGGAGTCGGCGACGACGAGCTCGACCCGGGAATCGAGCCCGTAGCGCGCGAGGCCGGCGCGGAGCTCCTCGTCGAGCTCGGAGCCGCTGAACTCGTGAACCAGTTTCACGTGGAGGTCGTAGGAGTACAGGCGCGCGTCGGGGCCCATCGCGGCGGCGATGATGAACGTGCTTCCACCCTTGAAGCGGCCGATCTCTACGAAGGTGCCCGATCCAACCGTTCGCGCGGTGCGATAGAGGTGCGCGGCCTCATCGAACGTGAGCGCGGCGATGCCCCAGTTCAGAGGGTTGCTGGAGAGGAGGAAGGCGAGCCGGTCGAACCCGTCGAGCTCGTCGGGCCAGTTCTTCACGGTCGCAAACCGCTCGGGACGGTTGAGGAGCCGGCCGAGCGGCTCCACCGCGAGCTCCGGCTTGCGCAGCAGGATGGATTCGATCGCCCGGCGCCCGAGGCTCGTGTCCGCAGCCGCCAGCATCACGTTGCGTGCGAGACGGCGGACCATCAGCCCCCTTCGACGAAACGGGGCTCCGGCAGCGGGATGATGAAGTTGCCGCGAAAGCCCTTCTCCCGAAGCTTCGGCATGATCGCGTCCCCGATGTGCCACGCGAGGACGAGTGCGGTCGGAGGTTGATCGGCGAAGAGCGCCGACTCCTCCACGATCGGGACGTGCGTGCCGGGCGTGTACTTCCCGATCTTGAGCGATCCGGGCAGCTCGACGATCGATTCGAGAAGGTCGTGGCCGATCCCGCAGTAGTTGAGGATCGTGCTCGCGCGCCCTGGCGCCGCGATCCCGACGATCCGTCCCAGCTTGCGCGCGTCGAGGAGCAGCTCGAGCAGCCGCAGCTTCGAGGCGACCACCCGATCCCGGAAGAGCTCGTAGGCCGAGCCGTCGTAGAGGCCGTGCTCCTCCTCGGCTGCGAGGAGCTCGGCCACCCGGGCGCTCTGCTCCCGTGCTCCGCGGTCGGCCCAGACGCGGATTGAGCCGCCGTGGGTCGGAACCCGCTCGGCGTCGAACACCGAGAAGCCGGCGCGCGCGAAGATCGCCGTCAGAGGTCGCAGAGAGTAGAAGCGCAGGTGCTCGTGGTAGATCGTGTCGTACTGCAGCTCCTGGACGAGGTTCAGGAGGTAGTGGGACTCCGAGACGAACACGCCGTCGTCCTCGAGCAGGGTGCCGATCGCCCGGAGCGCCGGAAAGAGGTTGTTGATGTGGGCGAACATGTTCGTCCCCGTGACGACGGCCGCGCGGCCGTGCTCGGCGACGATCCGGCTTACGACGGCGTCGTCGAAGAAGGCGCAGATGGTGGGAACGCCCTCTGCGTTCGCGATGTCCGCGATCCCGGTGGGCTCCACTCCGAGCACCTTGACGCCGTTTGCCTGAAATCCCTTCAGGAGGGTTCCGTCGTTGGAGCCGATGTCGACTGCGAGATCCTCGGAGCCGAGCTCCAACCGGTTCGTCACGTCGTCGGTGAGGCTCCGAAAGTGCTCGCCGAGGAGGGCGGTCATGGCGGTGCGGTACGGGTACTCGGGGAAGAACACGACCTGAGGCTCGACGGCGTAGTCGATCTGAGCGAGGCCGCAGGCGGTACACCGGCAGAGTACCAGCGGGAAGGCAACCTCGGGCTCGTGGAGCCCCTCGGGGGTCACGAGCGAGTCGCAGGGCGGGTGATGGCCGAGGTCGAGGACGCGCTCGAGAGCCGTTGCGCCGCAGCCCTGGCAGGCATTCAGTGCACCGATCAGGACTTCGGTCTGGCCCGCTCCCCCGTTCATGCGGTCTAGCGTATCCACTGGTTGTTAGCCACCCGTGAGCAAGCGGACCTCCGCTTCCGAGCCCGATGCGGAGGCGTTCAGAACGGCGTCGTGGAGTGCATGGGCTTCGAGCGCTTCGTGGAAAGAGGGGACTGCCGCTCGGCCTGTGGAGAGCGCCGTGACGAGGCTCGCGGCGTGCTCGGCGAACGGCCCGACGCGGGTATCGGCGGCCCCGTGACCGAAGCGGGGCGCCGGTGTCGTGAGCCGGGTCCGGTCGAGCGTCACGACGAAGGCGCCGACGTGATCGACCGGGTCGGCGTTCTCCAGGAGGAGCTCGCCGCGGTCGCCGCGCAGGCGGACCCGGTGGACGGTGGGGCTGTCGGGCCGGACGCAGAGCTCGATCGTGGCGCGCGCGCCGGAGCCCAGAGTCAGGCCGACGGCGGCCCGTTCGTCGGCGCGCTCCGGGTGGCCGCCCGGTCGCTCGAGGACCGCGGCGACCCGGGTCGACGGCCCGGCGAGCCACGACACGTAATCGAGGACGTGGATTCCGTAGTTGGCCAGAACACCGCCGCCGGCCGCCGCGAGATCCTTCCAGCTCGCGGGCCCCCGGTCGCTCCACGAGCGTGTCCGCGTCCACTCGACCTCGACGCTCTCGAGCGTTCCGAGCCGTCCCTCCTCGATCAGCCCGCGGGCGACTCGGAAAGCGGGCACCGCGCGGAAGATGAAGTCCACGAGCGTTGGCGCCCCCGAGTTCTGCGAGGCCTCGACGACCGAGACGACTTCGGGCCAGCCGAGAGCGAGGGGCTTCTCGCAGAGCACCGCCCTGCCCGAGGCGAGCGCCGCGGCCGCGATCTCCGCATGGGTGCCGGGCGGGGTGGCGATGCTGACGAGGTCGACCCCTGGGGCCACCAGCGCCTCGCGCCAGTCGGCCGTCGCGAACGGAATGCCCTCTGCCGCCGCGATGCGCCCTGCCTCGTCACCGTCGCGCCCGCAGAGCGCGACGACTCTGGCGACATCGTCGCCGAGCGCGCGGAAGCCGGGCAGCTGTACCCGGACGCCGAAGCCGAGCCCGACGATCGCGACGCCGATCGGGGTGCTCATCCGGCGACGATCGCGAGGGCCCGGTCGACGACGAACGCGGGTCGGAACCATTGCTCGAACGTGGCCTGGCCGGCGTCTCCCAGCCGCCGGCGGAGATCCTTGTCCCGGAGCGCTGCCGCGACATGCCCGGCCAGCTCGTCTGCGCTGCCGCCGAGCAGCGCGTTCTCGCCGTGGACGATCTCCGGCATCGCCAGCGCGATCCCCTCATGGGCGACCAGGCACGCGCCGAGCGACCAGGCGTGGAGGACGCGCGTGTGGCCGACGCGGAAGTCGGGGCAGTTGTTGTTTGCGAGGAGGAACACGCCGGCTGCGGCGATCTCGCCGTCGATGTCGTCGATCCAGCCGCGAAGGCGGACCCGTGGCTGGTCGAGGGCGGCAGCGACGAGCGGCCGCGGCACCCCGTTGCCGAAGACGTGAATCGAGAACGCGTCGCCGAGCTCTCGCTCCAGAGCTGGGGCGATCTCTCGCCCGAGGAAGAGCAGGCCGAAGGTGTTTCCCGTGGACCGGAGGTTGCCGATGCTGCCGATCACCGTGCCGGGCTCGATCGGGCCTTGCGCCCTGGAGCGCTGCCAGCCGTCCGGTGCGGCCGGCCACATGTTCTGGAGGTAGTACGACCGGGGGTGACCGCAGGTGGTGTACCACTCGGCGTCGAGGGCGGAGTTGTTCCCTGTCCAGCAGCAGCGCCTCATGAGGTCGAGGTGTTCGCTGCGCCAGTTCCGCACCGCGCGGCGGCGGAGCGCGAGGAACGTGCGCTGCCGGGCGGTGTCCGTGCCGAGCTCGAACAGCCCCGGATGCTTGAGGCGGGCCTCCTCGGGGAGGTGGTCCGGATTGCCCTGGTAGTTGAAGATCGGCGCCTCGACCTGCGAGCAGGCGCCCAGTGCCTCGGGACTCCACAGCTCGAGCACGAGATCGACACCCAGCTCGTCCACCCGTCTGCGGAGATCGGGCGCCAGCTCAAGTGAGGGGTAGAACGCCGACGCCGTTGGGGCAAGCGCCTGCCTCAGCGCCGCTCGTCGGGGGTCGGCAAGGAGGCCGTGGGGCGGTCGCAGCGGTTCTTCCGTGCGCAATCCCTCGGGGCGCAGGAGCTCGAGGTCGGCCCGCTCCGCGGGCGACAGAGACTCTGTGCGGCCGGGGGCGAAGATCGTCTGGACGACGACTTCGTGGCCGGCGTCGCGCAACGCGCACGCGGCCTCGTGCGAGACGATGGCGATCGCGCCGGCCGTCCGATGCCCGCCCGAGGGAATCGTCGACGTGACGAGGAGAATCCGCACCGTTAAGGGCGGTCGGCCTCGGCAGGCTCCGGGGCCCTCATCCTGCCGCCGGTACCGCTGCTCGGGGCCCGAGCTGGCTGAAGATCTCGTCGAGCGGGACCGTGAGCTCCCAACCTGGGTGGTCCCGGCGGACGCGCGAGAGGTCGCTGATGTAGCAGATATGGTCGCCGCGCCTCGGCTCCTCGACGTGCGTCCACTCGAGCTCGCGGTCGTAGAGCTCCCCGAAGCGTTCGATCGCTTCGATCATCGACACGCTGTTACCGCGGCCTTCGAGGCGCCGAAGAGGCTGTGCATCGTCCCGTCGATCCGCATCGTCTCGTCGATTCCCTCGGCGAAGGTGGGATCGGCGTAGTCCCAACGGGCGGCTTCGAGCAGGTTGAGTGTGCCGACCGCGTTCACCGCGAAGTCGTCGAACGGGCGAGAGGCGGCCAGGTCGTGCGACGGCTGGGCCGCGGCGTGGACGATCAGCTCCGGTCGCTCCCGACAGACGAGCTCGTCCATCGCGGCCCGGTCGCGCACGTCGAGCGCGTGATGCTCGAACCGCTTCGTGGCACCGCGGAGCCGCTCGAGGTTCCAGGTGGTGTCTCCGTGCGCGCCGAAGAAGTCGGCGCGCACGTTGTTATCCACGCCGTGGACGCGCCAGCCGCGGGCATCGAGGAATGCGACGGCCTCCGAGCCGATCAGCCCGCTCGACCCGGCGACGAGCGCGACCCTAGACGACATCGGCGAAGGACCTTTCCATGCGGCGGAAGTACATCGCCCCGGATACGAGCAGCACGGCGGCGACGGCGACCGAGAGGACCATCATCGTCGCACCCGGCGGGCTCGTGTCGAGCAGGGCCCAGCGGAAGCCCGTCACGACCCCGGCCATCGGATTGAGCCCGAGCAGCGTCGCCCAGGGCTGGGAGAGCGTCGTCGCCGAGAAGACGACGCCGCTCGCGAACAGCCCGAGCTGGATCAGGAACGGGACGACGTACTGGACGTCGCGGTACGCGACGTTGAGCGCTGAGAGCCACAACCCCGAGCCCAGCGCCGTGGCGAACGCGAGCAGGAGGAGTGCCGGCACGACGACGACCGCGATCGGCTGCGCGTAGATGCCGTACGCGACCATCATCACGACCAGGATGCAGAAGGCGATCGCGAAGTCCAGGAGCGTCGCGAGGACTGCCGCGAGAGGCGCCGCCATGCGCGGGAAATAGACCTTGCCGAGCAGTGTGGCATTCCCGACGAGGCTGTTCGAGGACTGCGCGACCGCGTTCGCGAAGAACGTCCACGGCACGAGGCCGGCGAAGAAGAAGATCGGCCCGGGCACGCCCGCCTTCTTGGCGAACGAGCCGAAGAACAGCGTGAGCACGACCATCAGGAGCAGCGGCTGGAGCCCCGCCCACAGGATCCCGAGCAGCGTCTGCTTGTAGCGGACGAGCACGATCCGCCAGGTCATGAACCCGACGAGTTCGCGGTAGGTCCAGAGCTCGTCGAGCCCAAAGCCGGCCCAGCCCGACCTTGGGCGAATCACCTGCACGGGCGGCTCGTGAATCGGAAGCGGGCTCGCGGCCATTCGGCAACGCAGCCTAGCCCACGATTGTGCGGGCGAGGTTAGCGACGGCGCCCGCCCAGATTTCGCCCGTGTAGCCGGCAGTCAGCTCGCGGGAACGCTCGCCCGCCGCGACCCGCCAGCCCGGGTCCGCAGCGACTTTGCACAGGACCTCGACGAGCGCAGCCTCGTCGTCCACTGGGACGCGGTAGCCGTTGAAGCCGTCCTCGATCAGGTCGTAGCCGGCGCCGACGGCGTCCGTCGCCACGAGCGGCAGGCCCGCTGCCGCGGCCTCGTTCAGCACCATCCCCCACGGCTCGGAGCGCGACGGAAGTACGAAGCAGTCGGCGCTCGCGTAGAGCGCAGGCAGATCCTCCCGCGCCACCTGGCCGAGCAACTCAACCCGGTCGTCGGCGAGCGCGCGCAGCTCGGCCTCCTGTGGCCCGCTGCCCGCGAGCAACAGCTTTCCCGGCACCTCGCGAAACGCACGCAGCAGCACGTCGAGACCCTTCTCATGCGCGAGGCGGCCGACGTAGAGGAAAGTGCACACCTCGTGGCCGTCCCGGTCGACCTCGACGCTGAAGATCGAGAGGTCGACCGCGTTCGGGGCGATCACGATCCTCTCGGGGGAGACTCCGAGAGAATGGACGTAGGCCTGCGCGGCTCGGCCGGGGACGACGAACCCGGCCGCCGCGGCGACTGCACGGCGCTTCAGGCGCTCGAGCACGAGCGAGCCGCTGCGCTCGTCGTAGAGCGTGCTCTCGACCCAGAGCACGACCGGCCTACCGTGGTGGCGTGCCCAGCGCAGGCCCGTCCAAAACGCCGGCTGGTTCCAGCCGCCGAGCAAGACGACGTCGGGGTCGAACTGGTCGAGCTCCTCCCGGGTGCCGCGGCTCAACACCACCCAGCGGCCGCGTGCAAGGGCGCCCGTGCCGGGAAGCACGCGGCGGTCGAAGCGGAATTCGTGCTCGTAGACCGGGTACTGGCGGCGCGGGTCATGCTCGGCGAGGAAGAGCACCTCGAGCTCGACGCCTTCCGTCGTGCCGAGCGCGTTGAAGAGCGGGATCCGGTACGGGGCCGGGATTTCGGTGAGGAGCGCGATCTTCACCGGCCTCGTCCGCGGAGGTGGCAGCGCGCGCGTACGCACGAGCTTGACGACCTGCTCGGCCCAGGCCTCGCCGGTGTAGCCGGAGGTCAGCTCGCGTGAGCGCTCGCCGGCGGAGATTCGCCACTCGGGGTCGGCGGCGACCTTCCGCAGCGCCGCGGCGAGCGCGGCCTCGTCCTCGACCGGGATGCGGTAGCCGTTCACGCCCTGCTCGATCAGGTCGTAGCCGCCGCCGGCGGCCTCAGTCGCGACGAGTGGCAGGCCGGCTGCCGCGGCCTCGTTCAGCACCATCCCCCACGCCTCTGAGCGCGAGGGGAGGACTAGGCAGTCCGCGCTCGCGTACAGCGCGGGCAGGTCCTCCCGTGCCACGTGGCCGAGGAGCTCGACCCGGTCGTCCGCGAGCGCGCGCACCTGCTCCTCCTGCGGGCCTGTCCCGGCTAGCACGAGACGGCCGGGCACGTCGCGGAAGGCGCGCAGGAGGACGTCGACGCCCTTCTCCTGCGAGAAGCGGCCGACGTAGAGGAAGGTACAGCCGTCGCGGCCACGACGGTCGGCCTCGACGCTGAAGATCGAGAGGTCGACGGCGTTGGGCGCGATCACGATCCGCTCGGGCGGCACGCCCAGCGACTCAACGTATTCCTGCGCCGCTCGGCCCGGCACGAGGAACCCGGCTGCCGAGGCGACGGCGCGCCGCTTCAGGCGTTCGAGCAGCGGGTTGCCGCTCCGCTCGTCGCGCGCGGTGCTCTCCACCCAGAGCAGAACGGGCCTTTGCCGGCGCGCCGCCCAGCGCAGCCCGGTCCAGAAGGCCGGCTGATTCCAGCCGCCGAGCAGCACGACGTCCGGGTCGAAGCGGTCGAGTTCGGGGCGCGCGCCCCGGCTCAGCACCACCCAGCGGCCGCGCGCGAGCAGGCCCGAGCCGGGGAGCACGCGCCGCTCGAACAGGAACTCGGTCGAGTAGACGGGGTACTGGCGGCGGGGGTCGCGCTCGGCGAGGAAGAGCACCTCGAGGTCGACGCCGTCAGTCGACGCGAGCGCGTTGAAGAGCGGGATGCGGTACGGCGCGGGGATCTCGGTGAGGAGCGCGACCTTCACCGTCGCGTCTCCAGCGCCCGCGCGGGCAGCACGAGCGCGGCGGCTCGGCGGGCGAAGCGCGGGTGGGTGAGCAGCGACGGCCGCTCGAAGGCGGCGCGCAGCGCGGTGCGCCGGGCCTCGCTGAACCGGCCGAGGCCCCAGAGCGCATCCACGCGCCGCTCGAGCAAGAGCCCGCGCGCCGCTCCCGTCGTCTCCGGAATGTGTTTGTCGGCGAGCCGCACGGCGGACTCGTAGAGGGCGTCGGAGGGCGTATTAGCTCCGTGCAGGCGGTAGGCCGAGACCGGCTCCCCGGGACACGGGCGCAACGGCCGGCGCTGTGACAGGCGCAGGTACAGGTCGAGGTCCTCGTTCGCGTCGAAGGCCGGGTCGAAGCCGCCCGCTTCGAGGAAGGCGTCGCGGCGCACCATGGTCGCGGAGGTGTAGATCGGCGCGGGCACGGCGAGGATCGTCTCGAAGCTTGCCCCCTCGCGCACGATCCGCGCAAAGCGCGCGTCCAGGAGCGCGTTCCACTCGGCGTCGGGCGTGCCGTCCTCGGCCTCGACGCGAACTCGTCCGAAGCAGAGCTCTCCGCCGGCTGCGAGCACGTCGCGCTGCAGCGCGAGCCGCCCGGGAAGGCAGAGGTCGTCCTCGTCGAGGAAGGCGACGAACGGGGTCCCCGCCGCCTCGACGCCCGCGTTGCGGGCGCGGGAGCGGCGCACGTGCGGGAGCCGCAGCAGGCGCGCGCCGCCGAGCGCGGCCTCGTCGACGCCCTCGGTGCCGTCCTCGACGACGAGCACCTCGGCGGGCTCCTCGGCGAGCGCGCTCGCCACGGCCTCGGCGAGGAACGGCCCGGGGCCGTGCGCCGGGATCACGACGGTGACCTCAGGCGACGGCGTCGTACACCTCCAGCACGCGGCGGGTCATCGCCGACTCCGAGAACTCGCGCTCGACCCGCTCGCGCCCGGCACGGCCGAGCCGCCCCCGGAGCTCGGGGTCGGCGACGAGCTTGCTGATCGCCTCGGCCAGCCGCGCCGGGTCGCGCGGCGGCACGAGCAGGCCGGTCTCGCCGTCCGCGACGAGCTCCGCGGTGCCGCCGACCGGCGTCGCGACCACCGGCTTGGCGTGCGCCATCGCCTCGAGCACGGTCACCGGCAGGCCCTCGATCCACGACGGCAGCACGAACACGTCGAGCTGGTCGAGCAGCGCCCCCGCGTCGGGGCGGAAGCCCAGGAAGTGCACGCGGCCGGCGACGCCGCGCTCCTGCGCGAGCCGCTCCAGCATCGACCGGTAGGCGCCGCCCTGCTCGAGGTCGGCGCCCGCGAGCGCGGCGTGCACCCTCGGGACGAGTGCGACGGCTTCGATCAGCTCGCGCTGGCCCTTCACGTCGCAGAGCCGTGCGATCTCGCCGACGAGGACAGCGCCGTCCGGCGCGCCGAGCTCGGCGCGCAGCCCGGTGCCGTGTCGCGCGGCTTCGGCCTCCACGTCGATCCCGTTGTGGACGACCTCGACGAGGCGCGGCGGGTAGCCCTGGGCGACGAGCGAGCGGCGCGTGTCCTCCGAGACCGCGAGCACGCGGGCGGCCAGGCGCGCGCTCGTGTTGTCGAGCGTCGTGTGGACGGCGCGGACCGCCCGGTTCGGGCGGAAGTGGTTCTCGATGTGGACGTGCGAGACGACGGCTGCGCCGCCGAGCCGTCCGGCCGCGCGGGAGAGGACGTTCGCCGCGAGTGCGGTGTGCGTGTGCAGCACGTCGGTGCGGAGGCCGCGGAGGAGGCGCGCGAGCCGCAGCGCGCCGCCGAGCTTGTAGGTGCGCGACACGTTCACGAGGCGCACCTCCATCCCCTCGCGCTCGACCAGCTCGGTGAACGGCCCGCGGGTCGGCGAGAGGAAGACGACGCGGTCGCCGCGGGCGCGGGCGGCGCGCGCGAGCTGCAGCGCCACGATCTGCCCGCCGGCGACGTCGCCGCCGATCACGAGGTGGGCGATGGTCACGGCCGGTGCTCCATGGGAGGAAGTATCCTTGCAGCCGCCGTGGGCCTGATCCGACGACTGCCCTGCGAAGCCGCCGTCGAGGTCGCCCTCGCGGCCACGGTCTTCCTCTTCGCGTGCGGGTCGAGCTCGGTCCACGCCCTGACGGGGCTCGGCGGCCCGGCACGGTGGGCGGCGCTGCTCGTGCTCTGCGGCTTATCGTTGGCCTGCGCCGCCGCGCACGGCCGGCGCCCCTCGTCGATGCCGCTCGGATGGATCCTGGCCGCTGCGCTCGTCGCCGTCGGGGTGGTCTCGGCCGCCTGGTCGGTCGCCCCGCGCCTGACGCTCGAGCGCGTCCTCACCCTGGCCATTCTGTTCGTGACCGCGGTCGCCCTGGCGCTCGCCGTCCCGGATCCCAAGGTGGCGGCGGCCCGCCTCCTGCGCGGCGTTCTCGCGGGCATCGCCGCGGTCGCGGTCGGCTCGCTGCTCGTGCTTGCGGTCTCGCACCACGACGCCGTGCTCTCCGCCACGGCCGGGGCAGGCTGGCGCTTCCGCGGCCTCGGGGAGAATCCGAACACCGTGTCGATGCTCCTCGCCGTCGGGCTGCCGCTGGCCGTGTGGCTCGCGCTCGCCGGGCGCGGCTGGGAGCGCCCGGCAGGCGCAGGACTCGTGCTCCTCTTCGCCGGGGAGATCGCCGTCTCGGGTTCGCGCGGGGCGGTCGTCGCCGGCTTCGGAGGCGCGCTCTTGACCGCGCTCTTGCTCGGGCCCACCCTCGGCGCCAAGCTCGCGGTCGCGGCGGCGCTTCTCGTGCTCGCAGGTGCGTGCGTCGCGACCTCGAGGCTCCAGCACGCGCCGATCCCGGCTGCCGCCGCCGCTCCCGGGGGAGCGGTCACGGTCAGGAAGAGGGGAATCAACGCCGACCTCATCCTCCGGCTCGAGGACGAGCTCGGCCACCCGCCGCTCGGCGGCTACAGGCCGCCCGTTCCGCGCACGCTCCTCGGCTCGAGCGGCCGCGCCCAGGCCTGGGCGGGAGCGGCCCACCAGGGCGCGCGGCGGCCCCTCCTCGGCTACGGCTTCGGCACCGAGGACAGGGTGTTCGTCGATCGCTTCTACGCTTTCGAGGGCGGCTTCCCCGAGAACTCCTACCTCGGTACGTTCCTCCAGCTCGGGGCGGCTGGCGTTGCGCTGCTCGTCGGCCTCCTGCTCACCCTGGCCTGGAACGCGTACCGCGTCCTGCGCCGCGGGAAGGCCGGGCCCGCGGCCGCGGCGGCCGGCGTGCTTCTCGTCGCGATCCTGATCGGGGTCAGCCAGTCGGGGATCACGTCGGTGGGCAACATCGCCGTCGCGAGCATCTGGGTCTGCGCACTGACGCTGCCGGCGCTCGCGGAGGGCCGCGCATGAGCGCCCGCAAGTCCCGCCTGCTCGTCTTCAACCAGTACTACTGGCCGGGCGTCGAGGCGACCGCGTACCTCCTCTCCGAGCTCTGCCGGGAGCTTGCCGCCGACTTCGACGTCACGGTGGTGACGGGCAAGCTCCGCGACGAGGCCAACGAGCCGCGCATCGTTCACGAGGGTGTCGAGATCGTCCGCGTCCCGTCCACGGCGTTCCTCCGCGCGAACATCTGGCTACGCGCCCTGAACTACGGCACCTACCTGCTCGGCTCGTCGTTCTCGGGCCTGAAGGCGCGGCGGCCGGATGTCGTGCTCTGCATGACCGACCCGCCGGTGATCGCCGACATCGCACTGCTCGTGGCCCGCCGCTTCGGCGCGCCGCTCGTGGTCGTCAGCCAGGACGTCTTCCCCGAGATCGCGGTCGAGTTGAAGCGGCTCGAGAATCCCGTCGTCGTCGGCGTCCTCAGGGCCGCGATCGCCTTCTACCTCGAGCGCGCCGATAGGGTCGTCGCGATCGGCGAGACGATGCGGAGCCGGCTCGAGGAGAAAGGAGCGCGACCGAGCACGATGCGCGTGATCCCGAACTGGGTGGACACGGGCACGCTCGTGCCGCAGCCGCGCGTCAACGTTTGGGGGGAGGAGAAGGGGCTCGCAGGCCGCTTCGTCGTGATGCACTCCGGCAACGTCGGCCATGCGCAGAACCTCGACGCGCTCGTGCGTGCGGCGACGTTCCTGCGCGACCTCGACGACCTCACCGTCGCGATCGTCGGCACCGGGGCGCGGCACGATGCGCTCGTCGAGCTCGCGGAGCGGCTGGAGGTCGACGACGTCGTCCGCTTCTGGCCCTACCAGCCGCGCGAGCTCCTGCCGGAGTCGCTCTCGTCGGCCGACGTCCACGTCGTCGGGCTCGCGCGCGGCCTCTCCGGCTACGTCGTGCCGAGTCGCCTCTACGGGATTCTCTCGGTCGGTCGGCCGGTGATCGTGGCCGCCGACCCCGAGAGCGAGACGGCGCAGCTCGTCGAGCAGGTCTCCTGCGGACTCGTCGTCCCACCCGGGCGGCCCGAGCTGCTCGCGGAGGCGATCCGCGCCGCGCACGACGGTGAGCTCGACCTTGCGGCGATGGGTGCCCGCGGGCGCGAGTATGTCACCGCGAACGCCGATCGCGCCGTGGCGGTCAGCCGGTATCGGAACCTCCTGCAGGAGCTCGTCACGGTGGGGGTCTGAGATGCGGAGGCGCCGGCTCGTCGTGGGGCTCCTCGCCGTGGTGGTCCTCCTCGCGTTGATCCCGATCGGGCGCTGGGAACGCGACCGGCACGCGCGCGATGAGCTCGCAGGCATCCGGGGGGTGCTGGCCGCGATCGGCCCGCTCGACCAGTCCTCGCTCGACGCCTATCGGGTCGGCGTCGGCCCGGGGATGGACTGCCTCCTCTACAAGCGCGGCAGGAACCCGTTCGCACTCGAGCTCTGCTTCGACGGCGCCGGCCGGGTGATCGAGGCGATCGACCGGAGGGGCGGCAGTCCGCGCATCTCGAGCATCCGCGAGGATCCGTCGGCGTCGAACATCCGCATCGACCGCGCGGCGGCCCTCGCCCTGATCGAGCGGATGAAGCAGTCGGCGCAGTGAGCGAGATGCGGAGGACGGCCCTCGACCGCGCCGCTGCGGTGACGCTCTTCCTCGCCGTATTCGCTGCGGCTGCCGGCTCGAGCGTCGAGGCCGATGTCGTATCCGTCGCCAAGTCGGCCCGCTGGGCGCTCCTCATCGTCCTGGGCGTCTTCGCGCTGGTCCGCGCGACGGCCTTCCGCTCCGAGTGGCGCCTGCGGCCCTGGGTCGCGGCGACTCTCGGCGCCTACTGCGCGTTAACGGTTGTCTCGGCGGGGTGGTCGATCCACCCGCGCTTCACCCTCGAGCGGGCGGCCACCGTCTCGCTCGTCGTCGCCGTGACGTCAATCCTTGCCGGCTGCGCGGCGCTGAGTCCCGTCACGGCGAGCAGGCTCCTAGACGCCCTGCTTGCGGCGGTCAGCGCCGTCGCCCTCGCGGGCTTCCTCCTCTGGCTGGTCGATCCCTCCGCCGCGGTCCAATCCGCGAGCAACGAGTATCCGGCCCGCTTCCAGGGGTTCGAGCAGAACCCGAACACCGGGCCGATGCTCCTTGCCGTCGGGATGCCGCTTGCGTTTGACCGCGCGATCACAGCGACGAGCGGCCGGGTCCGTGCGACGTTCGGTCTGCTCCTGCTCGCCTTCGTGGCCGAACTGGCCGCGTCCGGCTCGCGCGGAGCCCTCGTCGGCGGATTCCTAGCGCTCCTCGTTGTCGCGGTGCTCGCGCCCGGGTCGCGGCGCCGCCGCACCGGCGTCGTGCTTGCCGTCGTGGCCCTCCTCGCCGCCACGACCTGGACCATGACGATCCCACACGCGCTGCGAGTCTCGGCGGGCGCGGCCCAGGGTCGGCTCCCGACGGCCTCACCGTCGCGGCCGATCAACGCTGAGCTGGCGATCCCGCTTTCGGGCGAGATCGGAGGACCCTGGTGGCTCCACACGAGCGGAGTGGTTCAGCGGGCCTTCCTCAGCTCAAGCACCCGCGTTCCCGCCTGGCGCGGGGCGATCGAGCAGGGCTTCGCTCGTCCGATCGCCGGATACGGGTTCGGCACCGGGGAGTCAGCGTTCGCCAACCGCTACTCGGGGTTTCACTCCGATCTGCCCGAGAACTCCTACATCGGCGTCCTCCTCCAGGTTGGTCTCGCGGGTCTGGCGCTGTTCCTGGCCGCGGTCGCGCTCTGCCTCGCGCCCGGCGTGCGCGCTTGCATCCGCGGACGCGGCGAGCGCGACCGGAGGCTGCCGGCGACGCTCGGTGCCGCGACGGCTGCACTGCTACTCGGCGTGAGCCAGTCGTACTTTCACGCCGCCGGAAGCATCGCGTTCCTGACCCTGTGGCTGACGCTCTTGCTGTCGAGCGTCGCCGGAATTAAGCGGGCGGCGTGAACCCGTACGCTCGGATCCGTCGCCATGTCCACATGGCTCGAGCGCGGCCGGCCGGGATGCGGCTCGCGTTTTCGCGGACGCCCCTCGAACGGCGGCTTCCGCGCCCATTCGCGCTTCGCACGCTCGGGTTCGCGACGGGCCTCCCGCACCGGGAGCTCGCCCGGTACCTCGACGAGGTCGCGGCCGATCACGACCTCCGCAAGCACGTCGCGGCCGCCGAGCAGGAGTACCGGCGGCTGAGCCCCGAGTTTGCTGCGGGTACTTTGGCGGGTCGGGAAGGTGAGCTCCTGTACGCGCTCGTGCGGGCGATCCGGCCGCTTCGCATCGTCGAGACCGGCACTGCGAACGGGGTCTCGACGACGTTCCTCCTCACGGCGCTGGAGCGGAACGGTACGGGGACGCTCGTCTCGATCGATCTGCCCTTCTTCGACGAGGACGGCCGGCTCGAGCCCGTGGTCGAGGGGACGTCGATCGACCTCTACGACGCGAGCCCGGTTCCGCCCGGGAAGCAGCCCGGCTGGATCGTCCCCGACCGGCTCCGGGTGCGCTGGGAGCTCCGCCTCGGCGACGCGCGCGAGCTGCTCCCCGCGGCCGTCGCCGAGGGCGAGGTCGGGCTCTTCTTCCACGACAGCCTCCACACCCGCGAGCACATGCTGTTCGAGTTCGAGACGGCCTGGCCTTGGATCGCCTCCGGCGGAGTCCTCGCCGCGGACGACGTCTTCCAGCGCAGGCACGACGCGCTGCAGGCCTTCGCCCTTTCCGTCGGGCAGTCGTGGCGGACGTTCGGCGGTCTCGGCTTCATCCGAAAGCCCTAATACAGCCGGGCTAGACTCAGCCCTCGTGTGCGGGATCCTCGGCATCGCCTCCACGCGGGGCCGGCCCGCGCCCGAGGCGCTCGACGCGATCGAGCTGATGCGGCATCGCGGCCCCGACGGCGAGGGGCGCTTCGCGTCCGGCCCGGTGGCGCTCGCGATGCGGCGGCTCGCGATCATCGACCTCGAGACGGGTGACCAGCCGGTCTCCGACGAGTCGGGCGCGATCGTCTGCGTCTGCAACGGCGAGCTCTACAACTACGTCGAGCTGCGCGCCGAGCTCGAGGCGCGCGGCCACCGCTTCCGCGGCCGCGGCGACATCGAGGTGATCCCGCACCTGTACGAGGAGCTCGGGCCCGCCTGCTTCGAGCGGCTGCGCGGGATGTTCGCCGCCGCCCTCTGGGACGGCCGCACCGGGCGGCTCGTGCTCGCGCGCGACCGCTTCGGGATCAAGCCGCTCTACCTCGGCGAGACGGGCGGCGCGCTCGCGTTCTCCTCCGAGATCGAGCCGCTGCTCGCGCTCGGCGTCCCCGCGCGGCCCGACCTCCAGGCGGTCGCCGACCTCCTCTCGCTCGGCTACGTCCCCGGGCAGGCGACCGGCCTCCAGGACGTGCGCGCGCTCGCGCCGGGGCGGACGCTCACCTGGGAGGACGGAGTGCAGCGCGAGGCGCCCTACGCGAAGGTCGTGCCGACCTCCGGTGGCGACCTCGAGGCGACGCTCGCCGAGGCGGTGCGGATCCACCTGCGCGCGGACGTGCCCCTCGCGGTGCTGCTCTCGGGCGGGCTCGACTCCTCGCTGATCGCGGCGCTCGCGGCGGCCGAGGGCGGCGCTGCGCTCCACACCTTCACCGTTGGCTTCGGCGAGCCCGACTTCGACGAGCTCGAGCCGGCTCGGCTCGTCGCGGCCGCC
>Ga0315286_10000868_pt1 | contig 26415 bp, 21 predicted proteins | sample YL17G10_0_MG_FD_205038 | JGI IMG/M metagenome (GOLD analysis project Ga0315286, IMG submission 205038) | Sediment microbial communities from Yellowstone Lake, YNP, Wyoming, USA - YL17G10_0 | ecosystem: Environmental > Aquatic > Freshwater > Lake > Sediment | place: USA: Wyoming | collected... | reverse complement strand
CCCTGTTTCAAGGGGATAATCAGGTCGCCGGCTTCGGCCAGGCTGGCCGAGCGCGAGTCGACTACTACCCTGGCCCGGGCTACCGTCCTGGCCGGGATTTCCTGCATCTCTGGGGTGTAGGCCCCGATGGCGTTGACATGGACGCCGGGCTTCAGATCCGCATCGTCGAACACCGGGGTGGTGGAGGTGGTAGCGGTACAGACCACGTCCGCCTGGCGCACCGCCTGGGCTGGCGATTCCGCCACCGCGATGTCGGCCGGGATCGGCTTACCGCGACGTTTCATTTCTTCCACGTACGCGGCAGCAGCATGAGGCACCCTATCGTACACCCACACCCGTTCGATGGGTCGTACCGCACAGACTGCCTCCAGTTGAGTACGGGCCTGAGCACCCGCGCCAAAAATGGCCGCCACGTGGGCGTCGGACCGGGCCAGCAAGTCCGTGGCGACGCCAGAGGCGGCGCCCGTGCGCAATGCGGTCAGGTACGTGCCGTCCATCATCGCCACCGGCCTGCCGGTGGCCGCATCCACCACGATCACGACGGCGTGGATGGTAGGCAGTCCAATCTCCAGGTTGCCCGGAAAGACAGAGACGATCTTGGCCCCCAGGGCGTCGCTTGCGGCCAGATAGGCGGGCATGATGAGTGTCACGCCGCCGCGCTTTGCCACCGGGACCGGCGTCCGAAGAGGCACTATGGCTTGTCCGGCTGAAAGCTGGATGTAGGCCTGCTTAACCGCCAAGATGGCGTCGGCCATGGTGACGGCCTGGCGCACATCGATGCCAGAGAGGATTCTGACCTGCATTTCACACCACCCGCGTTTCTCCCTTGCCCGTGAGCTTTTCGAAGCGGTCGTGGGCAAAGGGACTGAGATCAAAGCCGGTCTGGCCGTCCAGGATGAGCTCGCTGAGGATGCGACCCACCGTGGGCCCCTGCTGGAATCCATGGCCAGAGAAACCAATGGCGCAAAAGAGCCCTTGGACGCCGGGCAACGCGCCGATGATGGGGTTGTCGTCGGGCGTAACGTCGTACAGGCCGCCCCAGCCACGGAGGATCTCCGCCTGCTCCAGTATGGGGGCGCGGCATATCGCCTTGTCGATGACGCGCTCCATGAAGGAATAGTCGACGTTGGTTCTTAAGCTGGATGGCTCGTCCTGATCGCTCATGCCCATGAGGATGCCAGGCCCCTCGCCCCGGAAATAAAAGGCGGGCTCGATGTCGAGGATCATCGGCACCGGCTTGGGGATGGCGTCAAATGCCTTGGTCACGAACACCTGTCGGCGGTAGGGCTTGACCGGAAGGTCAAAGCCGGCCATGTGGGCTACCTCCGCACCCCAGGCCCCGGCTACGTCCACAACCACGGGGGTCGCCACCGGACCTCGCGCCGTTTCGACGCCCCGGACCCGGCCCCCTTCGATGTGGATGCCGGTTACCTTGGTCTGTTCCTCGATGCGCACACCCAGCCGCCTGGCGGCGCCGGCAAAGCCCATGGCCGCCATGTACGGATCGGCGTAGCCGTCTCTTGGACCGAACGTGCCGCCGCGAATGTCCTCGACGTTCAGGTAGGGCCAACGGTGCTTGATCTCATCGGGCGACAGGACCTCGACCGGGACGTTGTTCTGGCGCTGGATCTCGACGTTGGCCAGGAACTCTTGCCACACGTCTTCGCTCTGCGCCAAGAAGAGGTAGCCTACCTGGCGGAATTCCACATCCACGCCGAACTCTTCCTGGAACCGCTCGAACACGCGGACGGCTTCCTGAGACAGGCGGATGTTGGCCGGGTGCGAGAACTGCTGGCGGATGCCCCCAGCGCTCAGGCCGGTGGACGCCTGGGCCAGGAGGTCTCTTTCCAGGATGACGACGTCCGTGCAGCCCTGTCGGGCGAGGTGATAGGCGGTGCTGCAGCCCATGATTCCACCGCCGACGATGGCGACGGCGGCGGTCCCTTTCCATTCTCCCACGCTTTTGCACAGCTCCTTCATCAAGGAATGGCTTCTATGATAGCACAAACTGGCTTGCCGTGCAAACTCAGCAACACTTGGGCGACCCTGTGCGGCCAATGGGCGGCCGCGTGGGGCCACGCCTACAGGCGCGCCAGTAGCGAGACGACGAGCATGCGCACGATCTCCAGGAGGATGAGGGCAACGACGGGGCTGATGTCGATGGTGCCCCCAATGGGCGGGATGATCCGCCGCAGCGGAGCCAGGACGGGGTCGGTGATCTGGTTCACGATGCGGATGAAAGGATGATCCATCCTGGATCCGTAAGGACTTATACTGATCCAGGACAGCAGGACGCGGATCAAGATCAGAAAGCTGTACGCCTGAAACACGAATGAGACGACGCGGATGGCTGTTGTCATAGGTTGTGTTATCTCGATTCTCGAATTGAAGTGCCCTCGCGGGCCTACGTTCTCAGCGGTTGCACACCGCCGGCTGATCCGGAGCAAAGATGGCCCGTCCGACGCGCACGAAGGTGGCGCCCTCTTCGATGGCTACTTCAAAATCGTCGGTCATCCCCATAGAAAGATGATGCCAGTCCACCTGGGGAAACACCTGACGCAACTCGTCGCGCAGGTGGCGCAGGCAGGCAAACACCGGGCGCGCCTGCTCGGTGTCTGTCACAATGGGAGCCATCGCCATCAACCCGTCCAGCCTAAGGTATGGCAGGGCGACGATCTGTTCTACGCAGGCAAACAGCGCCTGCCCATCGGCTGGGTCCTCGGCGCAATGCCCTGCCGAGAACCCGGACTTGCTCCCCTCCCCCGATACGTTGAACTCTAACAGGATGGGCAGGCGCCCGAACCGATCCGCGCACAGGCGGTCCAGGCGAAGGGCCAGGTCGAGGCTGTCCACGGAATGGACGCACTGGAACAAAGGGGGAACGCGCCTGGCTTTTCGGCTCTGGATGTGGCCGATCATGTGCCAGGCAATGTCCGCGGGAAGCGCGCCCACCTTGGCCTCGGCTTCCTCCACCCGGTTCTCGCCAAAGTGACGCAGACCCAGCTCGTATGCCGTGCGGATCCCCTCGACAGACTGGGTTTTGGTCACCGCCACGAGGGTGATGTCGTCCGGATCGCGCCCAGCACGCTTGGCTGCGGCCGCAATTCGTCCCTGGACAGAGCGCAGGTTGGCCTCAAGATCGGTCATTCGACCCCCTCGTCGACGCCGTGCAGCCCACGGGTCTCGGCGGACCTGTGTGGGACGTGGTCTGGCCTCCCTTTCAGGAACTCCTGGAACGTCGGCAAGCCGGGGGGATTGAGGGACTCGGGTTCCATGGCAGCCGGCGTGGTCGGCGAAGTGCGGACGGCTGGGTCGCCCTGTCCCTCTTGCTGCGCCGCGCGAGGCTCAAGGTAAGCAATCACAGCGAACCGCCCTGTATGGCCGTTGTCGCCGCGGTGGGAATAAAACTTGTCCCGATGGCAGGCACTACACATCGTTGCCTGCTCGATGTGCTGGACGCCAGCCGCGGCAAGCTGCTGAGCATTGGCGCCCGGCAGATCGAAACGCCACAGGTCGCCTTCTCGCCGCATTACCTGTCTCCAATCGGGCAGTGCGTAGCCCATGGCCGAGGCGACCTCGTCACCGACCAGGTAGCAGCAGGGCCCGATGGCAGGGCCCAGGCCGGCGATCAGGGCTCGGGAATCCGTTCCGAAGGCTGCCTGCATGGTCTCCACTGCGCGATGAGCCATGCCCTGGGCAACGCCACGCCAGCCCGCGTGCAACAGCCCGAGGGCACGGTTGGCCGGATCGTAAAGCAAGATGGGCTGGCAATCGGCGAAACGGAGCAGGAGGGCCACACCCGGCGCGTTGGTGACCAGGCCGTCGGTGGCGGGAAAGACCCGGCCGGCGTCGCCGGCGGTGACTATGACTATGTGATTGCCGTGCACCTGGTGGGCGCTGGTCACCTGGCTGACGTCCAAGCCAAGGGCGGCGTAGATGCGCGCGTGATTCTCGGCCACCGCGGCTTCGTCGTCGCCCACGGAGTTGCCGACGTTCAGCATGGAAAAGGGGCCGCGACTGACGCCGCCCAGGCGTGTGAACACGGCGTGGACCAGGCCCTCAGCGTTCAGACTCTCGAATCGGTATCTGACCAACCCATCGCTGACTTGCTTCACGAATCCTTCTCCGTTTGGAGGTGCCAGGTAAGTGTAGCACAAAACGGGACGAGGGGCAAACGCCTGCGACGGGCGAACAAGAGGCGGTAGTAAGGTAGTAGGGCTGCTGCGCTCCAAAGCCTGTAATGGGGACGGACGCCGGCAGCATGGCTGCCGCACTCCAAATACTGTGAGGGGAACGAATCGACGCCGAAAAGCGTCTACATGAGAACGGGACCGCCATGGCGGTCCGGCTCAGGAGGAATTCGACATGGTGATCTCCAGGGTTCGTGGAATTGTGCTGGCGCTAGTCGTGTTGGTGTTCGTGTCATGTGCGCCCAGCAGCAGCACATCGGTTTCAACTGCAGTCCCGACAGGACTCGCGCCGACACAGGCCCTCACGGCCGCAATCCCCACCCAACCCGCACTCGGGCCGTCGACGGCGGAGTCAGGAGGGATATCCAAGTCGCCCCTGGCCACGGAGTCGGCTTCTGCGCCAACTGCACCAACTGCTGAACCAGCTCCGTCAACGGAAACGCCGACGAGCGTGACTCGTACCCTGGTGCTGGAGGAGCCCCAGAGCGGCGCAACCATCTCCAGCCCGGTCCGCGTCCGCGGCTCGGTGAGCATCACACCATTCGAATCCACGCTGCGCGGGCGCGTGTACGATGCACGGGGCCAGGTAGTCGGAGAAACGCCGATCATGCTGCCGACCGAAATGGGCCAGCCAGGCACGTTCGATGGCGAGATTCCGTTTAGCGCCGGGACGGGGGGATCAGGCCGAGTCGAAGTGGCTGAGCTGAGCCCAAGGGATGGTTCTGTGCTGGTCAGCGCCACAGCCGAGGTCGTGCTGACCGCCGGGTCGGGTGCCAGCCGGATCGAAATCCCGGAGCAAGGAGCGCAGGTCACACTACCACTGCACATAATGGCGCGCACGGGGCAGCCCGGCGAGCGAGTCGTCGTAGTGCTGCGATGGCGGGATGGCACCGAGCTGACCCAGATTTTCACCTTGCTGCGGGGCGAGGATGGGCGAGGGCTGCTCCTCGATAGCCTCAACTGGCCGGGCGAGAGCCAGCCACCAGATCCGGCAACTCAGTTGGCGACGCTGGAACTGCGAGACGGCGCTGGGGCAGCGCTCGGCCGACAAGATGTGACGGTGCTCAACCCGAGCGACCCGGATACAAAGCAGATCACGCTCTACTACCTCCTGGGCGAGAGCGTGCAGGCGGTGACGCAGCCTGTCCCCAGCACGGCCAAGATCGGAACGGCAGCGCTAGAGGAATTGCTGTGGGGACCGCCGCCTCCCAACCTGGCCGGTTTCGGGACCGCCCTCCCCACACCGCGGCAGGTGTTGGACTATCCCGGCCGGGAATTGGACTGGGGACCGCGCGTTACGTTGCGGAAGCTGGTGATCGTGGATGGCGTGGCGACGGCTGACTTTTCTCAAGAGATGAAGGCATACGGCGGTGGATCTCTCCGGGTGAAGCTGATCAGGGATCAGATCACCCAGACGCTCAAGCAGTTCTCCACCGTAGCTGAGGTGGTGATTGCCATCGAAGGCGAGACCGAGGGAGTTCTAGAGCCCTAAGCCGACGGGCTGACGCCGAACTGAACAAAGCCCCACGGCAGGGGAGTGCCCGCCGGGATAGCAGCCAATAATCCTTGCACTGACAGGCCGGCCCCGGTCAACGCCTGCCTCCAGGCGGCAGGAGTGAGGTGTTCCACCGCTAGCAACGCCTCAGCCACACGGCGATCGCCCCGGGCGAGTGTTCCCTGGATTTCCATCCTGGCCGGGCTCTCCGACTTGACCTGAATGTTCCTGTGCCGCAGCTGTCTCTCGACATAAGTCAGGCGAGGCTTTACCTTGTCGGCAGTCAGTTGCTCCACGCGCTGGAAGGGCGTATGCGCCTTGGGCACAAACGGGGTGAGGTTAACTGTCACCTGCCGCGGAAATCGGTCCGCGCAGGCGCGGGCCAGGTCCACCAGGGCCTGAATGTCGTCCTGCTCCTCGGTGGGCAGGCCCACAATAAAGTAGAGCTTGAGCTGGGTCAGTCCGTAGCGTGTCGCCAACTCGACGGCGTGGAACACGTCGTCCTCGGTCTGGGTCTTGTGGATGACGCCCCGCAGCCGTTCCGATCCGGCCTCGGGGGCAATGGTTAGTGTTCGAGTGCCCGATTCGGCGAGGGCACGGACCAATGCCTCGGAAATGGGGTCCACCCGGATGGAGGATACGCTGAGTCGTGCGCCGAGACCGCGCAACTCAACGGCAAGCCGGTCGATTTCGGCGTGGTCCGAGACCGCGGCGCTGACCAGGCCCAGCCGGTCGGTGTGGTGCAGGAGATCCCGCGCTGTGGCCAGAATGCTTTCCAGCGAGCGCTCACGGCAAGGGCGATAAGCATAGCCAGCCAGGCAGAAGCGACAGCCCCGGCCGCAGCCCCGGGCGATCTCGATGAGTCCCATGTTGGCGAACTCGGTGTTGCGGGTGAGAAGGACGGAGTAGGTGGGCGAGCTGTCGAGTTCGCGCAGCCACTGGCGGGTGACCGGGTGCCTGGCACTGGGCTGCAGGAGTGAAGCGTCGCAAGGTTGGACGTTCGGCAGATACAGACCTGGCAACTCGGCAAGGGCGGTCAGGCAAGCGTCGCGGCTGTCGACCACCCGGTGTAAGGCGTCGGTGAAGGGGGTGAAGATCGGCTCGACTTCGCCGATGACGACTGCGTCGAGGAAGGGTGCGAGGGGTTCTGGGTTGGCAGAGACGGCCGGTCCACCGGCTATGATGAGTGGGTGGGTCTCGTCGCGGTCCGCGGCCCGGGGAGGGACACCCGCAGCGCGGAGGAGGGCCACTACCTGAAAGTAATCCATCTCATAGCTGACAGTGAAGGCCACGATGGGAAAATGGTCGAGGGGGGCGCCCGTCTCCAGAGAAGAGGGTGGCGCCCAATCGGTAAAAACGCGCTCGCACACCACGTCGTTGCGAAGGTTCCACAAGCGGTACAGCGAGTGCAGTGCCAGACTAGACATGCCCAGGTGGTAGAGGTTGGGAAAGGCCAGGGCAATGGGCAAGCGCCCCCCCCAATCCTTGTGGATGGTGCCTCGTTCGCCTTGGAGAAGGCGGTTCGCTTTTTCGGATGGATGCCAGGTCACAGTTGAACCGTCAGAGATGCGGCTGGGAGGTCAGTTGGCACCGGGTGCCATGGGGGGGCCATATATCGCGCGACTGAGCTCGCTGGTCCACTCGTAGGGCACCCCGAGTTCCTCCAGCCCAATCCAGACGATACCCACAGCTTCCCTCGCGGTCAGCCAGGCCCGAGTCCGCCAGGGAATGGCCTTGAGGTCGATGCTGGTGGGGCTAGTGTAGATGGTAATGCCCTGATCTTCGAACAGGAGCCGGGCGCGCTCCAGGTGCAAGGGGTGGCTGACCAGAATGCCTGTGTCCAAGCCGCGAGCGGCCATCAGCTTCTTAGCACTCGCGGCATCCTCGCCGGTGTTCATCGAACCATCCGCCAGAAGGACACGGTCGGCCGGCACCCCCTGAGCGATGGCCAGGCGACGAGCCACGGCCGCTGCGGAGAGGCGATCGCCCTCGTAGCCGCCTGTACAGATGAGGTAAGGCGCCAGTCCCCGATGGAAGAGGTCGACGGCGTGCAGGGTGCGTGAACCCAAGTCGGGGCCCGGCTGTCCATCGAGCTCGACGCGAGCACCCAGGACGACTATGGCGTCGGACGGCTGCGCTCGGTCGTGAGCGCCGGTCCAGTTGATTCGCCAACCGATGTAAAGGAAATGCGCCACGCCTGCCAGAATCAACAGCCCTAGGACAAACATGATTGCTCGAATGAGTCGCGTGACCATGATGTGATTATAGCATCCAGACGGCCAAACCGCAAATGAGCAAATACAGCAAAGAGCCCGTTTTCGTCAGGAGAACGGGCTCTTTGCTGGTGGCGTCCTAGCACTCGCTAAAGCCGCAATTCAGGCACTTGCGGCATCCTTCCATCGCCACAAAGGAAGCCTGGCCACAGTCGGGGCAGAGATCGGCTTTCTCGCTGGGGGTCTTGAAGGGCAGTGGCAGTTGCTCGGGGGGTTGCTCGGCTTCGACCAGGGCGATGTGCCGGGCCAGTACTTGGGCAATGGCATCGGGCAACGACCGGACCCGGTTGGGACCAAAGCCCAAGGGACGTCTACCCCCAATGCCGGAGAGCTGGTCAATGATCTCCGTCAGCCGTTCCTGGGCAGTGAGAGGCGAGGGCATGCGCAACGCCAGGCTGACCAGCCGGCCAATGGCCTCGGCCACGGCGGCGGTGTCGGAGCCAGCTTTCCCCACGTTGGCGAATACCTCGAAGGGGGTGTGGTCGCCGTTCTCGTTGACGGTGATGAACGCGGTGCCCAAGGGCGTGGGTGTACGGTAGGTGGTTCCATGCAGCACCATTGGACGCGGTTTAATCGGCTCAAGGTTGGAGCGATCCCCCCCCTTGGCGATCTTGACCTTTCTTGTTTCCAGCACCACCTTTTCGCGCGATCCGGTTACGTACACTGCTAGCCCTTTGCAGCCGAGCCTCCAGGCCAGGTGATAGGCCCGGGCAATGTCGTCGGAGGTCGCATTCTCGGGAAAGTTGATTGTTTTGGAGATGCTGTTGTCGACAAACGCCTGAACGGCTGCCTGCATACGCACGTGTTCTTCAGCCGGGATGTCGTCAGCGACGACAAACACGCGAGCAATACCGTCTGGGATCCCGGGGACGCCCTGACAGCTACCGGTTGCCGAAACCTCGTCGATAATCCGGTCGACCAATTGCCGTTCCAGCCCAGCTTGCTCCAAAGCCTGCGTGAATAGGGGACTCGTATAGGTCAGCTCTACGTCCTGATGATCGTCCTTGAAGTGACGCACGTAGGCCAGGGCGAAGACCGGCTCGCAGCCATATGCTTCGCAGCCGGCGACCGTAGAGATGGTGCCGGTCGGTGCGACGGTGGTTTGCGCGGCATTTCGGATGCCGAATGCGCGGATCCCCTGCACCATCTTGTACCAGTCGAGGGCCGGCCGGTCAAAGTCACACGTGTAGGGCGAAAGGGGAGCCGGTGGGCGCCAACGCAGGTTCTGGGGGTCGTAGATGCTGCCCTCGATGGCTGGGAAGGCACCTCGTGTCCGTGCTCGATCGATGCAAGTGTGCATGGCGTGGTAGCGGATGAATTCCATGATTTGGGCGGCAAACTCCTCGCTCTCTGGGCTTCCGTAGCGGATGCTGGTGTGATACATCAGATCGCCCAGTCCCATGATGCCCAGGCCGATGCGCCGTGCGCGCCGGGCAGCCTCCTCGATCTCGGGAACGGCCGGCACGTACTTGTTGGCATCTACCACGTTGTCGAGAAAGCAGGTGGCCGATTCGACCGTCCGCTGGAGCAGCGGCCAGTCGACACCACCCTCGGGGCTCAAGTGCCTCGCCAGGTTGATGGAGCCTAGGCAGCAGTTCTCGTAGGGACCCAACCACTGTTCGCCACACGGGTTGGTCGCCTCCAGCTCGTACAGATGGGGCACAGGGTTCTCACGGTTGGCCGTGTCCAGGAAAAGGACACCGGGTTCTCCATTACGGTGAGCGTGTTTGACGATCTCGCCAAATACCTCGCGCGCACCAATCCGTTTCCAGACATCGTTGTCCTGGGGGTTTATGAGGTCATATTCATCGTCGGCCTCGGCAGCGCGCATGAAGGCATCGGTAATGCCCACCGAGATGTTGAAATTCGCGATGTCCCCTTCTTCGCTCTTGCAGCGGATGAAATCCAGGATGTCGGGATGGTCTACGCGGAGCACTGCCATGTTGGCGCCGCGCCGCGTCCCGCCCTGCGCGATCTCGCCGAAGGCCTTGTCGTACACGCGGAGAAAGCCAACCGGCCCGGTGGCCAATCCCCTGCTCGTCCTGACCCGTGCTCCCTTGGGCCGGAGACGGGAGAAGGAAAAGCCGTTCCCGCCACCTGTCTGCTGGATGAGGGCGGCCATGCGCAGCGTGGAAAAGATCCCGGCCGGATCTCGGCCCATGTCATCCTGGATGGGCAGCACGAAGCAGGCAGCCAGTTGTCCCAGGGGCGTCCCGGCACCGGTGAAGGTTGGGGAGTTGGGCATGAAGCGGAAGGAGGTCAATAGGTCGTAGAAGGTCCGAGCTGTGACTTCCGCATTCCCGCCATATGCGGCATCAGGCGCAGCGACCGTGTTGGCAACACGCCAAAACATCCGATCCGGCGTCTCGACTGGCTCCCCATCCGGTCCACGCGACAGGTATCGTCTGCGCAGTACGGTAAGGGCGTTGTCGCTCAGTTGGAGCTCGCGTTCCAGCGTGGGTGGAACCGCGCCGGCGAGCTGTTGTGTAATCGCGTCCATCTGCTCGGACATTCTCATTCCTCGTTGCGTTTCGTCTTATCACTCGAGGTGCTGACTAGATATCCAGCTTCAGTTGGGCTTTCGAGACGGTTTCCCGCTGCCGGCGTTCAAGGATGTCTTGGATCTCGTCGGCGAGGTCTTCCACATCGGCAAAGCGGCGATAGATGGTAGCAAAACGGATATAGGCAACCTCATCCAATCTGCGGAGGTTCTGCATCACCATCTCGCCGATCTCGCGGCTCGTCACCTCGCGGCTACCCCGGTGATACAACTCGCTTTCGATGCCGCTCACCAGTTCTTCGATCGCATCGGTGCTGATGGGTCGCTTGGCGCAAGCAATCTCGATCCCTTTCGCGATTTTGTCCCGCTCAAAGGGCTCGCGTCGCGCATCGCGTTTGATCACGATCAACCGCAGCGGTGCCACTCGTTCGTAGGTGGTGAATCTGCGATCACATTCCAGGCATTCCCGGCGGCGGCGGATGCCACCTTCGGCGCTGCGAGTATCGATGACCTTCGAGTCCGTCGAACCGCACAACGGACATTTCATGATTTCACTCCCATCGCTCACCTCGCTCGTTGGCGACCCAGTTGCCTCATCGACGAAAGCGACGGCAACAGAGCTGGGTACATCCCCTGGGAAGGTCGCCAGACTCACATATTGCTTCAGCCACTAGAATTCGTAGCCTGCGAGGAGTAACTCCACAATATGTGGTAGGGCGTACTATAGCACAAAGCGGCCAAGAGTGCAAGCCCGCGAGGGGAAGACAAGCAACACCCCTTCTATTTTAACTTTGGAGACAAGTTTAACTCGCCCCCTTCCAAACGAAAGGGGGCGAGACGGGGAGTCGGTCACATCGTGGTACTAGCGCTTGCGCAGGAAGGCGGGGATGTCAAGGTTGTCGTTGTCCACGGTGCGGGACGGGAAGTCCACGTGGGGCACCGACCGCGGTGTAACGATCTTGTCGCGGGACGGGACTGCGTTCATGGCCCGAGCGCCCGCGGGACGCGGCTGAGCAGCTGAGTCGAAGCCGGTGGCGATCACGGTAATGCGGACCTTGTCGGTCATCGTCTCGTCGATGACGGCACCGAAGATGATGTTGACCTCCTGGTGTGCCGTGCGGCGGATGATCTTGGCTGCCTCGTTCACCTCGAAAAGGGTCATGTCCGGACCGCCCGTCACGTTGAACAGAATGCCCCGTGCGCCGTCAATGGTCACGTCCAGCAGGGCGCTGGTGATGGCCTGCTCCGCGGCCGCAATTGCCTTGTTCTCGCCCTCGCCATGGCCAATAGCCATAAGCGCCGCACCTCCGGCAGCCATGATGGCCCGCACGTCGGCAAAGTCCAGGTTGATGAGCCCAGGCACGGTGATCAGCTCGGAAATACCCTGGATGCCCTGGCGCAGCACATCGTCGGCCATGCGAAAGGCCTGGTTGACACTCGTGCGTTTGTCGGCGATCTCGAGCAGGCGGTCATTCGGGATGGCAATGAGGGTGTCCACGTGCTCTTTGAGCTTGGCGATGCCCTCGTCGGCCACTTTCCAACGCCTGGGGCCTTCGAACTCGAACGGCTTGGTGACCACGCCGATGGTCAATGCCCCTGTTTCCTTGGCGATCCGGGCGATGACGGGCGCCGCTCCCGTCCCGGTGCCGCCCCCCATGCCTGCTGTGATAAAGATCATGTCGGCGCCGTTGATGATCTCGTACATGTCGTCGCTCGACTCTTCAGCGGCTTTTGTGCCGATGCCTGCATCGCCGCCAGAGCCGAGTCCCTTTGTAAGTTTGTCGCCAATCCGCACCCGGTTGGGGGCATTGGACAGCATGAGTGCCTGAGCATCGGTATTGATGGCGATGAACTCGACCCCGCGCAGACCTTCTTCGATCATGCGATTAACCGCATTGCTGCCACCACCACCCACGCCCAAGACTTTGATTCGAGCGAAATTCTCTACCTCTGGCTTCAACTGCTGAATCATGTATTCCTCCCTGTTCTTCTATGGTATCGTTTTCTCGTCGTTATCCCGGAAGAAAGGACCGCAGCCAACCGCGGATCCGTGTCCACCAGACGCTCGGCGTTCGTGCGGGCTTGGTTGTAACGTCACTCGCCGGGCCATGGTGCATGCCCCACAAGAGCAACCCCACTGCGGTGGAGTAGGCTGGGCTTTCCACCACATCGGTCAATCCCTGCAGGTCGTAGGGCGCCCCAACTCGCACCGGTAGATCCAGCACCCGCACGGCCAGATCCTTGAAACCTGCCAGCTCTGCCGACCCACCAGACAGGACCAGGCCGGCTGCCAGCAGTCCATCGTATCCCGACCGTTTGACTTCCCGCAGGGTCAGCGCGAGGATCTCCTCAGCCCTTGCCTCGATGACCTCCGCGAGGCGCAGCCGGGATACAGCCTGCCGCGTGCCGTCGCCAAAAGAGGAGATCTCGATCAACTCGTCTGGGTCCAGCGAGGACGGGACGGCATGTCCATACTTGATTTTGAGCTCTTCTGCTGTCCGGCTTGGCGCTCTCAGGCCCACCGCCACATCCTTTGTCAAGAGATCCCCACCGACTTGTAGGACTGCGCTATGCCAGATGCTGCCCTCGATGAAAATCCCAATGTCGGTGGTGCCTCCGCCGACGTCGGCCAACACCACGCCCATCTCCCGTTCGGCTTCCTTCAACACCGCCTCTCCGGAAGCCAGAGATTGCAGAATGAGATCGTCGATCTGCACCTCGGCGTCGCGAATACACTTGACCAAGTTGCTCACCGAGGTAGATGCGCCAGTCACAATGTGGGCCTCTACTTCCAGGCGAATGCCTTGCATCCCAATCGGGTCCTTCACGCCCTCCTGGCCATCCACGATGTAACCGCGCGGGATGGTGTGAATGATCTCGCGGTTGTGGGGAATGGCGATCGCTCGTGCGGCATCCAGTGCCCGTTCGATGTCGTACTGGGTGATACCGCGTTGGCTGCGAGAGATGCCCACCACCCCGCGGCTATTTATGGCGGAGATATGCCCACCGCCCACGGCCACGTACGCCCTCCCGATCTCGTAGCCCGAGATTTGCTCGGCCTTGCGAATTGAGGCTTTGATTGAGTCTGTCGCTTCGACCACGTTGACGACCACCCCTCTGCGCAGCCCGCGTGATGGCGTCACCCCCACGCCCATGATACGCATCTGGCTGTTGTGCACCTCGCCCACCAGAGTGCATATCTTGGTCGTACCGACATCAATGCCGACAATGGTTCTCGGTTCTGTCACGTTGCCCTCACCATCCTAGTCGCTCCCCCCGTTGTTCCCGCTGGGCACCCCAAGGGTAGGCCGGCTGGCCCAACGAACGTCCACGTAGCTGGGGTGGATGTTGTGGGTCCTCAGATATTGGTTCAGGGCGTCTACTACCTGGACCTTGCGGGGCAGGTCTTCGGTAGTGCCAACGTAGACGGGCCACTTTCCGCTGCTTGCAGCCTGGATGTAACTCAGCCCACGATCTGGCTGATAGTAGAAGACCCTTGTCCCGGGCAACGCGGCTGCCAACTGGCGTACCTCTGCGACGATGCCATCTGGCTGCAGACGGTCGCCCACCTTGAGCTGCTGGGAGCTGGAATCCACGACAAAGATCGCCTTGTCGGACTGAGCGTCGCCATGGTAGGGCAACACCAGCCCTTCTTCATCTACCCACCAATCGCGCTCCTGAGCCAGCGAGCGCCACATGATCACCGGTTCGCGTTCGTCCACCTCGATCCTCACCGCGGAAGGCAAGCTACAGCGAACGCGAGCGACCTTGATGCCGTCCAGTTGAATGATCCTTTCAGCCACCTTGCGTGGCTGAACCCAGAAAATGTTCTGTTGGTCAACGCCGGCTGTCTGGTAGATGGTCCTGGCGTCCAGGTGTTGAGCACCCACAATCTGCGCTTTGTAGACGTAGAACCCCGCATCCACGGAGACGTAGATGATGGCCCCGATCAAAGCTCCAAGGATCGGCAGCACCCACCACCGAGCCAGGATGCCTGGTTTCAGGCGCACATTCGGAATGCGGACCGGGGCCACGATTGGTGGCTGCTCGGTGCGCGGCCGTGCCTGGGCCCTGCTGGGCCGCGACGGGGTGGCCCCCCTCCTAGCGCGCTGGCTGGCTTGGGGGTGGATCTGTTCCAGGGCCGACGGCAACGTGCGGTATGAGCCGCGTTGGACCCGATGCCTGCGTCGCTTTGTTGGTTTGTGTTCAGGTTCGCGCAGACTGATGCGCACGGTTATCCTCCCTTCTCCGGTAGCTCGAAGGATGTGGCGGTTCGCCTCTTGTCTGCGTGCCGCGCCAGTGCCAGTTGGATTAGCCTGTCAACCAGTTCGGAGTAAGAAATGCCACTGGCTTCCCAAAGCTTGGGGTACATGCTGATGGGTGTGAAACCAGGGATGGTGTTTACCTCGTTGATGTACACCTGGCCCGTTCTGCGATCCAGAAGAAAATCGGCACGGGCCATGCCGGCGCAGTCGATGGCCAGATAGGCGGCGATGGCGATCTCGCGCACCCGCTCGGATGTTTCGGGTGGGATCGGAGCGGGAATCAACAACTCGGATCGACCGTCCAGGTATTTTGCCGAATAGTCGTAGAATTCGTTGCAAGGCACGATCTCGCCTACCACACTGGCCATCGGCTCGTCGTTGCCCAGGATGCTGATTTCGATCTCACGGGCATCGATGGCTACCTCAACCAACAGCTTGAGATCGTAGCGGGCCGCCCTGTCCATGGCGGCGCACAGCTCAGCGCGGTTAGACGCCTTGGAAACCCCAACGCTCGAGCCCAGGTTGGCTGGTTTGACGAAGCAGGAATAGCCTATTGTCTCTTCGATCCGGTCCAGCGTCTCTTGTGGGTTTTGTTCCCAGACACTTCGCTTGATCACCATGTAGGGGACCACCGGCAGCCCATGGGCACGCACGACGTCCTTGAAGATGGCTTTGTCCATGCCCACTGCGGAGGCGGTCACGCCTGCGCCGATGTAGGGGATACCAGCCAACTCGAGCAGCCCCTGCATGGTGCCGTCTTCACCGTAAGGACCATGCAAGATCGGAAAGGCCACGTCGATCTCGCTCACCGAGATGGCCGTCAGGGTCCGGTTCTGCCCGTGTTCCTCCAACGCCATTAGACCATGCTGTGTGGGCTCGGCGAGCAGAGTGGCGGGATGGCTCGCGGAGATAACGCCGGAACTCAGCGCCTTCATCGGATCGCCACGCGCCAGCCAGCGACCTTCTTTGGTGATGCCGATGGGTATCACTTCATACTTGTCCTTGTCAAGAGCCTGCATAACGCCCTGGGCTGACATGAGCGAGACCTCGTGCTCACTCGATCGTCCGCCGAAGATTAGCCCGACTCGTACCTTTTTGCTGCGCGCCATCTTACCAGTCCCCGATTAACTCAATCTCCAGCTCGAGCTTTGTACCAAACTGAGCTTGTACGGTCTGAGCCGCCAGGTCGATGAGCGCCTTGACGTCGGCAGCCGTTGCAGTTCCGTCGGTAATGATAAAATTGGAGTGTACCGTCGAGATCTGAGCTCCGCCATGGCGCTGCCCTTTTAGCCCAGCGGCCTCAATCAGACGGCCGGCATAGTCACTGGGCGGGTTCTTGAAGACGGAGCCGCAAGATGCCCCAGGTGGCTGGCTCGCCCTGCGCCGGGCGGTCAGCTCTGCCACCCGCGCCTCAAGCGCTTTGCGCTCGCCTCGGAGCAAAGAGAACTCGGCCTCCAAGACGGCCGGTCGTTTCTTGCTCAGTTCGCTTTCGCGCGCGCGAGAGACTTCTAGGGCAGGCAAGACCGGCGTTGCCTGCTGCCTCTTCAAGATGCTCGTCCGGTAGCCATACTGCAGTCTATCCACCGGCCACCAGTGCACGGTGCCGTCGGATTCCAGGATGCTGGCCCGCATTAACCTCAAAGCGATGTTTCCTCCCCAGGCGCCGGCGTTGCCGATCACCGCTCCACCCACGGTCCCAGGGATGCCGACCGCCCATTCCAGGCCGGCCAGTCCCCGCGCCACGCACTGGCGCGCCAACGTCGAGAGGATCACTCCGCTTTCGGCTCGCACCGCGCTGTTGCAGAAGGTGATGGCACGCGTCCGATTGAGCACCACCAAACCGCCGATGCCTGCATCGCCAACCAATACGTTAGACCCTGCACCCAACACACGGCACTGCACACCACTTTCCCAAGCCCCAAGGACCGCCTTGTGCAGAGCATCAACGCTCTTGGCCACCACCACCAGGTCAGCACGCCCGCCAACGCGTAGGGTTGTGTAGCGGGCAAGCGGCTGGGAAAGACCAATGGCGTTCGCTCCAAGAGCGCCGTGCAAGGCGTCGGCAAGCTTGTCTAGCGGGTCCATATCCTCGACCCTCCCCAGCTTCCTACCGGTTGCTTCTGAGGGCTCACCCCCTGCATCGCGCGGTCTGCCTGCTCGCGTCTCTGAAGTTCTTTGAGAAGCTGCTCGCCGACCCGGTACCCATCTCCAGCTCCCAGGGTGATCACCACGTCTCCAGGCTCGACTCCCTTCAGGAGATTCCGCACCGCGCCATCCAGCGAGTCCACGTATTGGGCATCGCGAACCTGGGAGGACGCCTCTCCAAGCCCCTGGTTTGACCTGATGCGATCGACCACATCGGTCCCAGAGACGCCAGATGGGTCTGCTTCCCTGGCGGCGTAAATCGGCGTCACGATCAGGTGGTCTGCCTCGCCGAAGGCAGCGGCAAAGTCACCGAGTAGTGCCACTGTGCGGCTGAACGTGTGCGGCTGGAACACCGCCCAGATGGACCTCTCTGGGTACTTGCTCCGCGCGGCGGCCAGGGTGGCACGGATCTCGGTAGGATGGTGGGCGTAATCGTCCACGACGGTGACTCCCGCGGCCTGGCCTTTCACTTCGAAGCGACGCGCCGTGCCACGGAATCGAGTGAGCGCGGCCATGGCCGTGCCCGGGTCTACGCCGACCTCAGCGGCGGCGGCCAGGGCGGCCAGGGCATTGAGCACGTTGTGCCGCCCGGGCAGTTGCAGAGCGCACGTGCCCAATCGTTTGTTCCCATGCGATACCTTGAACGTAGGACTTGCTCCGAGCAGAAGGTCGTCTGCTTGCCAGTCCCATCCAGGGCTGGCCCCATAGAACACCACGCGGCGATCGTCGCATCCCGCCGACCCTTGGGCGGTGAGTGCCGAGATCTGTTCTCCCAGGTGCCTCGTCTCCACGATCTCGCCACACACAATGAGCCGTTGGCGTGCTCTCCCGGCGAACTCGACAAATGCCAAGCGCATCTCCTCAACGGTAGGATAGCAGTCTGGGTGATCGTGTTCCAGGGTTGTCACTATCGCCACGTCTGGCCAGAGTCCCAGAAAGGCACGATCGTACTCGTCGGCCTCGATGACAAGGATGTTCCCTGTGCCGGCTTGAGCATTGGTTCCCAGATTCTGCAACACCCCACCGACGATGAAGGTTGGGTCCAATCCTGCCTGAATCAGAATCCAGGCGATCATGGCGCTGGTGGTTGTCTTGCCATGAGTGCCTGCCACGGCAATGACAAACTTGCCGGCTGTCAGCGCGCCCAGGAACTGCTCGCGCTTGACGACCGGAAAGCCCCGCTGCCTGGCCTCGACCAGTTCCGGATTGTCCTGGGGCACCGCCGACGAGATCACGACCACAACCTCGTCGCCTTCATGGCCGCCGTCGTTCCCGATCAGGTTCTCCACCCGGTGTCCAATGTGGATCGTCACACCCTCGGCGGCCAGTGCTTCGGTGAGTGCCGAAGCCTCGCGATCAGAGCCGGATACGCTATAGTTCCAGCCATGCAGCACGCGGGCAATGGCCGACATGCCAATGCCACCAATGCCTACCAGATGCACCCTAACGCCACGCCGGAGCAATTGCACCTTTCACCTACTTGAGCACAATTAACAAGAGCAGGAAGAGGCCGGGAACCAGGAAGATGAACGGGCTGATGCCGATGACGCTCACCGGCAGATAGTGCACAATCATGTTGTGGAAATCGGTAAGGTCGGACATGATGCCCGGGAACCTGGCCTGCAGGTAGCCGGCCCGGGCCACGACGTTCCACACTGTTCCAACAACGAGGTAGCCGTTTAGTAGACCGCCCAACAGCCCAAGAAAGGCCTTGGGCAGCCCCTGGGTCCCGCGCATCGGAAAGTTCAACACGACCCCCTCGTAGGAAATGAAGGCGACAAGCAGGATGGCAATGCCGTAGTAGGCGACCTCCAGCATCGAACTGGGGCTCACAGCACCCTTGCCCAGTGCTGCAGGGGCAAACCTGGACACCACCAGCTCCCATCCCTCCCCCAGGGCGAACAGGGTGATGAGCAGAATGGTAGAGGCTCCCAGTTCTTTGGCCAGGCCGCGTATCATGCCGACGATGCAGAACGCGAAAATGAGCGCAAACCAGAAATACTCAACCGGGATCATCGCTGCACCCCCGTCTCTTTCGGTACGCGCCGCAATGCCACCAGACGCAATTCCTCGGCAATCGCTTGCGCTGCGTCTGGCCGGGCCAGTGCTCTGGCGGACAGGCGCATTCTTGCCAGCGACTGCCGGTCGTTCAGCAGTTCCAGTATCCCAGGCACTAGTCTCTCACCGAGTTCTGGATCAGATAAGACCTTTGCGACTCCGTGGCTGGCCAAGTAGTCCGCATTGGGTTGTTGGTGCTGCCCCGAATGCGGATATGGAACCAACAGAGCCGGCAGAGAAGCAGCCGGAAACTCGCCCAGCGTGGCCGCGCCGGCCCGGGCCACGGCCAGATCGGCAGCCACCAAGGCAGAAGGCATGTCGTGCAGGTACGCGTAGTGGTGGTAGCGTCGCTGCAGCGGCTCTGGTAAACTCTTGGCCGCGTTCGCTACCCAGTCTGCATCCACCCTCCCGCTGATGTGGACGATCTGGCAAACTGGCAGCAGCCTGCGCAGGCCTGAGACCAGGGCTTGGTTGATACTACGCGCCCCACGGCTGCCTCCAAAAACCAACACAGTTGGCTCCTCCAGGTCCAGGCTCAAAGCCTGACGGGCCTCGGCGCGATTCGTCTTCAAGATATCTGATCGCACCGGGTATCCGGTCACGAGTACTTTCTCCCTGCGAAAGAAACGGACCGATTGTTCACTGGTGACTGCGATCCGTGCCGCAAAGCGGCTCAAGAAGCGGATGGCCAGCCCAGGCACGACGTCAGGCAGGTAGATGACCACCGGAATGCGTAACGTGCGTGCAGCCAGTGTTACAGCAACGCAGGCGTAACCTCCGGTCACAAAGACGACATCGGGCTTAAAGTGCAACAGAATGCTGCGTGCAGGGGCCACGCTGCCGGCAATCTGCGCGGCGTTCCGGGCCGTTGTCAAGAGCGCCATGCCCCTGAGCCCGCCAGCCGCCAGCCCGGTGAATTTAACGCCTGCCTGCCTCACCATCTCTTCTTCGATCCCGCCCCGGCCGCCGATCCAGAGCACCTCGCGGAGATCCAAAGACGGCGGCTGGCTGTCTGCGGCTCTGGGCTCAAGCAGGGCTTCGATGACCGTCAGGGCTGGGTAGACGTGTCCGCCCGTCCCCCCGGCCGACGCTGCCAGCCTCATAGCTAGGTACTCCTTGCACGGATTCAGCCCGTGAGATGCTCAACATGATGCCCACGCCCACCATACACATAACTAGCGACGATCCGCCGTGACTGATGAATGGCAACGTGAGGCCGGAGGATGGGATCGTACCGGTCACCACGGCCATGTTCATGAGCGCCTGGAAGGCGACCCAGCACGTGATGCCTACGGCGAGCAGCCTGCCGAACGGGTCGGGGCAGCGTCGCGCGATCGCAAAGCCGCGATAGATGAATAGCGCAAACAGCCCGATGATCAGCAGACAGCCGATAAGACCCAGTTCCTCGCCTACAACGGCAAAGATGCTGTCGTTGTGAGCGGCTGGCAACCAGACGTAGCTCAACCTGCCGTTGCCTGGCCCTGTGCCAAAGATCCCTCCGGCCCCCATACCAATCAGCCCTTCACGCAATTGGTAAAGCTTCGGGTGATTGCTCGAAATCGGATCCGGCCAGGCGAGCGCAAACGGCTCAAAGCGGCTTCGGGTATACTCGAATTGCTTGATGACGGCGACAAAGGCAGCCGTTCCCCCAATAGCGCCGATGAGGAATTGAAGCCAGTCTGCGCCGGCCAGGAAGAACATCGCGACCGCCATCAGAACGATCACAATTGCCTCGGAGATGTCGGGTTGGCGCATGACCAGCCCTGCAACCACCCCGACGATGATCGTGAACGGCAATGGGCCCACGGGAAGCTTGCGCAGCTGTTCCACCCGTTTGGAGGCCAGCCAGTGCGCGATATAGATCACCAGAGCCAGCTTGGCAAACTCGGAAGCCGACCCTGATCCTCCCATCAATTGTCGCGATCTAGATATGGCCAGCCAGATCAGCATCAACAGCACCACGGCCATGAAGGGGATGGAGATCTTGGTCAAGAAGCGATAGTGCACACGGCTGGCCACGAGCATTGCCAACGCGCCTACGCCGCAGAAGAGGAGCTGACTTCGGAAGAAAAGTGCTCCATCGTCTTTGAGCCGAAACCCCAGGTCGGCCGAGGCACTGTACACCATCATTAGCCCCAAGGCGAGTAGCGCTGCCGTTGCCCCGAGCAACACCCAGTCGACTGAACGTCTTGGCATGGATTCCGCTCGCTCCATCGTTTACTCCAATCCTCTGACCAGTTGGCGGAAGTGCTCACCCCGTTTGCCAAAGTCCTGATAGTTGTCAAAACTGGTGCCCCCGGGTGAGAGAAGAACTACGTCGCCGGGTTGGGCCAGCCGGGAAGCGAGTTCTACAGCTCGCTCCAATGAGCCAGCCTGGTGGATGTGACAAGGGCCCGAGCTCTCTAGCGACGGATCGTGCATGGCTGTGGCAATGAGCTCCGCTGCCTCGCCGAACAGGATCAGATGCCGCACCTTTTTCCACGTGAGAGCCGCCATCTCCTCCCAGGGGAGGTGCTTGTCCCTGCCGCCCGCCAGGAGCACCACGGGTGCCTCAAACGCCCGAAGAGCCGCTACCGTCCGTTCCGGCGTTGTGGCGATGCTATCGTTGTACCAACGCACTCCCCTTCGCTCGTGGACCAGTTCGAGGCGATGTTCGACCCCACTGAAAGTGATTGCCGCCTGGCGCATGGCCTCAACGGAAGCACCGCCGGCCGCAGATGCCGCACAGGCGGCCAGGATGTTCGCCACATTGTGCTCGCCCAGTAACTGCACTTCCCCAATGCGGCAGACGGCGTACTCATGGCCAGCCAGTCGTAGGCGCAACTCATCGCCGCGCAGAAATGCACCTTCTTGTACACGATTCTCCATGCTGAACCACACTACATGCTGCGTATGGCACGCTTGGCCCATTCGCCGGGTCTCGGGATTGTCGAAGTTGAGCACCGCCACATCGCCCGGCCTTTGGTAGCCCAGGATGTGCGCCTTGGCAGCAACGTAGGCTTCCATACTCGGGTGCCGGTCCAGGTGGTTGGGTGTGATGTTGAGCACAGCCGCGATGTGCGGGCTACAGCCTGCCGGATCGAATACGGCGCTGCCCTGAAGTAGCTCGCTTCGAAGGGAGCCAGCCCGACCTAGGGGCCAGGGAGCAAAGAACTCGAGTTGGAAGCTGGATAGCTCAATGACCACAAGGTCGGTCGCTGCAATCTCGTCCAGATGGCCGAGGAGCGGCTTCCCGATGTTTCCACCCACCCATGTCTTGCAGCTTGAGGCTTTGAGCATCTCCCCCACCAAGGCTGTGGTGGTCGTCTTCCCGCTGGAACCGGTGATGCCCACGATGGGCGCTGGGCAGAGGCGAGCAAAGAGGCGAGTTTCGCTGCTAAGGGGCAGTCCACGACGGCGGGCTTCGACGAGGAGCGCCACCTCCAGAGGTACCCCTGGGCTGACAAAGATGATGTCGATACCGTCCAAGAGCGCCAGGGGATGACCGCCTAGCGCATACTGGATTGGCCAGCCTTCGAGCGCTGCGATGCTGTCGGCCAACGCCGCGGCTGACTGGGTATCCGTGACGGTGACCTGCGCGCCGCGCTCTGCCAGAAAGCGCGCCAGGGTTCTGCCTTCCCGCGCCAGGCCCACCACCAGTGCGCGAAGGCCATTGAACTGAAGAACTCTGCCTTGTCTCTCGTCCATGTCTATAACAGCGCAAGGGCAATGCCCAGCATTGCTGCCAGCACGCCAACGAGCCAGAACCGCTGGGTGACCTGAGTCTCGCTCCATCCGAGTAACTGAAAGTGCAAGTGAATCGGCGTCATTTTGAACACGCGACGGCCCTTGCCGAGAAGCCGCCTGGTTAGTTTGAAATAGGTCACCTGCGTGACCACCGAGCCTGCCTCGGCGGCGAAGATCAGGCCGATGATGGGCAGGAGCAACCACTGAAACGACATTAGAGCGACGACGGCCAGCGTCGCGCCCAGGGCCAACGAGCCAGTCCCGCCCATGAAGAGCTGCGCAGGATGGGCGTTGAACCACAGGAAGGCAAAGAGCGCACCGACCATCGACAGACAGAACGACAAGAGCGGACTCTGGCCTTGAAGGTAGGCGATGATGCCGTACCCAGCAAACGCCACGGCGGCAATGGAGCCGGCCAGCCCATCCAATCCGTCCGTAAAGTTCACGGCGTTGGCCGAACACAGAATGACAATGGAGGCAAGGGGAATGTACCAGATGCCCACGTCCACAAGAGTTGACACTGTAGGGATACCGACCTTGTGCAAGTCCAGGAATTGGGGATGATAGAGTCCAATCGCTACTGCAAGTGCCAGGATGAATTGGATTGGAAGCATGTAGCGCGCGCGCAATCCCCCTCCGCCCCACCAACCGCGTACCTCGGATAGGTCATCCACTGCGCCCAAGACGCCGAAAGCGGCGAGCGTGAGCAGTGGGAGCAGGATGCTCTTGCCGATGAGCGAGCTACCCTGCTGGAAGTTCAAGTAGGCCAGGATGGCCTTGCCGGCGTCAAAGCCGCTTAGAAAGTTGGCCAAATTCAGCAACACTGTGATGATAGTGAGCGGGACCAGGATCATGAGCCCACCCATCGTTGGCGTGCCCATCTTCTCCTGGTGGGCAGTCGGTAGCTCCACGCGGATCTGCTTGCCGATGCGCCACCTGCGCAGCAGCCGGATAAGCGGCGGTCCCCAGATGACCGTCAAGAAAAACGAGACGGTGCCCAGCGCCAGGGCAAACGGCATGGGTTGGGCGGACATGTTCATTGCTCCTTGGCCAGGACCTTGGCCCCAGACCCGGAACGGGTGAGGGCGGCGACGATTTCTTCCATTCTCATGCTTCGCGAGCCCTTGATCAGGAGCATGTCGCACGGCTCCACGAGCTGCTGCAGCGTGTCTATGGCCTCGGCGTTTGTCTCCACCATGGAGACGGCACTGGCGGGCATCCCGGCCTCCAGGGCCTGCTGGCCGATGATCCGGCCCAGCCGGCCTACGCAAACGAGTAGATCGACCACATCGCGTGCGCGGCGGCCCACCAGGTTGTGGCCTTCCTGTTCATAGTTGCCGAGCTCATACATGTCGCCCAGGACAGCGATCTTGCGTCCGCTCAACTCGCCGAGTAAGTTCAGAGCAGCGATACACGAGGTCGGGCTGGCGTTGTACGTGTCATCGAGGATGGTGGAGCCGAAAGGTCCAGGGGTTGCCGCCAACCGCAACTGGACCGACTGGTCGCTGAGGCCGGTTGCGATGTCGGACCAGGATAGACCTTCAACCAAGCCAACGGCGGCGGCACTCAGGGCCGTGTGGACACTGTGCCGGCCCAGCATTGGAACTCGGGCATGGACCGTCTCCTGGCGATAGTGAAACCGGAACCTGGTGCCCTCCAGGCCTTTGCTTTCGATGTCGTCGGCCCACAGATCCGCATTTGGGCTAAGGCCATATGTAAAAACGCGGGCTTGAGTCTGACCGGCCATCGCTCTGACCCGTTCGTCGTCGATATTCAGGATGGCGATGCCTCCCTCATTGGCAGATGGCAGGGACTGGGGCAGCTCGGCTTTCGCCTGGGCGATGCGCTCGATGGTGCCGAGACGTTCCAGGTGGCTGGGGCCGACGTTGGTGACGACGCCGATTTGGGGCCGGGCGATCTCGGCCAGCTGGGCAATCTCGCCCAGGTCATACATGCCCATCTCCAGCACCACCCGCTGATGGGCGGGGGTCAGGCACAGGAGCGTAAGGGGTAGGCCGATTTCGTTGTTATAGTTGCCCTCGCTTTTTAAGGTTCGGTACCGCTGGCTCAGCACGGAGCTGATAAACTCTTTGCTGGTGGTCTTGCCCACGCTGCCGGTAATGCCGATAACTCGCACGGAGTTCTGCTGCCGCCAGTAGCCTGCCGCTTTCTGCAGCGCTGCCACGCTATTTGGCACGACCAGGCAGACGGGTATGGAGAGGCCATCCACGTGCGTTTCCAGGCGTTCCATGTCCAACGTGGTACATGTACCGGCGGCCGGCGGCCTTTCCGCTATGACGGCTACGGCACCGTTCGCTATGGCCGCAGGGATAAAGTCGTGGCCATCCTGGTGCCCTCCACGCAGGGCCACGAACAAACTGCCAGACGTTGCCTGTCGCGAGTCGACCACCGCATTCATGATCCGGGTGGAGCGGGCAGCCGATATCAGCCCGGGTGTTGACGGCCATTGTGCCAAGCTGCGGATCAGGTCTGCCACGTTCAACATGCACGCCTCGACGTCATGGCAGCGCAGATCGTTGTGCGAGGCGGATCTCATCCGGCGGGATCTGCAGATAGAGGAACAGCCTCTGCGCGATAGCTCCAAAGGTGGGTGCAGCCGAATCAGATGCCCAAGCCGTGACCTTCGGCTTATCAAGTTTGACGAGCACGACGAACTGCGGGTCATCAGCCGGTGCATAACCAATGAATGACTGAATGCTGTCGTAAAGGTGGTATCCGGCGGCGGTCGGGATTTGAGCTGTACCCGTCTTGCCGGCGATATGGTAGCCGGGCACCTGAGACTTGCTTGAGCTCTGCTCCGTCACGTTCACCAGCATGCGGGTGAGCGTATGGGCTGCGTCCTCCGAGATCGCCTGGAGCCGCACCTTTGGTTCGACACGAGTCACCCGGTAGCCCTCGCCTTGTTCGCTGGGCGTGATGAATTCCTGTACGATGTACGGTTTCATCAGGCGCCCTTCGTTGGCGACGGCAGAGACGGCGCTGATCATCTGAAGGGGGGTGACGGCAAGGCCCTGGCCGAAGGAGTTGGTTCCAAGATCAGAGGGAAACCAATTGGAGGCACCAGGCAGTTTGATCATCCCTTCCACTTCGTCGGCCAGGTCCACGTTCGTCCTGCTGCCGAAGCCAAAACGGTTCAAGTAGTTGTAGAACGTTTCCTTGCCGGTGGAGGTGCTGATGAACGCTGCGACTGTGTTCAGCGAGTATAGCAGGCCGTCTTCCATGGTCACCAATCCATGGGCCGCACGATCAGAGTTGACGATGATCCGCCCCCCGACCTCCAGCACGCCACGGTCGTTGAACTGGGTGTTGGGTGTTATGGTCCCGGAATCCAGTCCGGCCGCCCAGGTGATGATCTTGAAGATGGATCCTGGTTCCCACTGGCTGCTGACTGCTGGATCGTCGAACAGCTTATAGTCGGCGTGAGCAAGGTCGCTCGGATCGTACGTCGGCCGGCTGACGGAGGCCAAAATCGCACCGGTGCGGGGGTCCATAACGATAATCGACCCGCTCTCGGCCTGGTACTTGTCCATCGCCTTCTGTAGCTCCTCCGCGGCGATGTACTGGATGTTGAGGTCAAGTGTCAAGACCAAGCTCGTGCCTTGTTTAGGAGGGTTTTCCAGCAACAGCGGAACAGGGATTTCGCCCCCGCCGGCTGTCTGTTTGAACTGCTGCTTTCCGACAACCGGTTTCAGTTCGCGATTGTAGTAACCCTCCACACCAATCAACCCTTCTCCTGAATCGA
>Ga0315286_10000867_pt1 | contig 26417 bp, 22 predicted proteins | sample YL17G10_0_MG_FD_205038 | JGI IMG/M metagenome (GOLD analysis project Ga0315286, IMG submission 205038) | Sediment microbial communities from Yellowstone Lake, YNP, Wyoming, USA - YL17G10_0 | ecosystem: Environmental > Aquatic > Freshwater > Lake > Sediment | place: USA: Wyoming | collected... | reverse complement strand
CGCCGCCCGGCCGGCCGCGATCCCCGGCCCCGCCGGCGATGGGGCGACGGTGTTGCCGCTCCGGGTCTCGACCGGCGCGGGCGCGCCCGCGCGGTCCGGCCGCGACGGGACCGCACGTGTCCTCGACCCGCGCACGGGCCAACGGCCCCTGGGCCAGGTCTCGGTCACGGTGGTGGCGCGCTCGGCCCTGCGCGTCCGCGCGCTCGCCGAGGCGCTCCTGGTGCAGGGACGCGACGGCGCCAGGGCATACGCCGGCGCTCACCCCGAAGCCGGGGTGCTGTGGCTCGAGCCGCTCGGCGGAGACGTGCAGGCCTGGGCGTGGAACCTCGGCAGGATCGCGCCGGAACCCGGCGTGCGCGTCGAGTGGATGACCGAGCCCTGATCCGCAGCACGCCGCGCGCTGGCTGACCCCGCTCCGTGCGCGCGCTGTAGCGCGCCCGCCACAACGGACCCGGGCGCGCCGGCCCCTGGCCCGCAGGACCAGCGCCGCAACCCCTTGCGCGGCAGCCGGCCGGCCTTCCGCCGCGCGCGTGGCACGCCACGTGCTGTTGCTCTCCGATGAGGATCACGCAAGCGATCCCAGCGGAGGTGACCATGAACACGAACTCGATCGGAAACCGCGCACTCGCGGCGTTGCTGCTCGCCGCCCTCGCGAGCGCATCGCTCGCCCCCGCCGCCCTGGCGGACCGTGGCCACGGGCGCACCAGACGCGGGCGGACGGACGGCCCGGGCGTGGTGCGCGTGGTGCATCGCGGACCCCATTTCATCGAACGCCACTCGGATGCGGGGGCGATCGCCGGCTTCCTCGGCGGGCTGGTGGTGGGCAGCATCCTGTCGAGCACCCCGCCCCCACCACCGGCGTACGTGTACTTCGACCCGTACTGCCACCGGAACTTCGTCACCATCGGGACGTACGACGAACACCTGTGCTACCACCGGCACCCGCGCTCCATCGAGGTCATCGAGGTGCACAGCGGACGATGCGTGGACGCCATGGACTGGCGCGACGGCCGCTGGTGCAGCCGGGACGACCGTCCGCGCTACGAGGAGTGGGACGAGTGAAGTGACCGGGCTGCGGGCGGCGCGCGCAGGGAAGCGCCGCGGCCAGGAGCGGCCCGGTGCGAGCGAGTGGGTCCGGGCGAGTGCGGTTGGAGCTGGGGAGCGTCCAGAGCCGCGCGGCGGATCCACAGCGACGGACGGTCGTCCAGCGACGGCCGTCCGTTCGCATTTCGCGGAGCCGGCGCGCCGTTCCCCGACAGCCCCGCGGGGCTACCGCCTTACGCCGCGAGCCGCTCCTGCGCGTCGATCGTGATTTCCTCGGGGCGCAGCACCCGCACCACGCCATCGCTCTGCGGCATCGGGTCCCAGGTCTCCTCGACATCTTCGGCAAGCGGGGTCCCGTCCGGCCGCACCAGCACGCGACAGAACGGCCGCCTGAGGTCGCTGGGGTTCGGGCTCACGGCCAGCACGAGGTGGTTCGACTGCGTGAGCAGCACCGAGCCCGCCGGGTAGAGACCCACGGTTCGCACCAGCGACCACAGCACCGCGGGATCGAACTGCACGCGCGTCGGCCCGAGCAGGTACTGCAGCCCCTCGAACGGGGTGCGCGGCCGCTTGTGATAGGTGCGGTGCGCGGTCATGGCGTCGAAGCAGTCCGCGAGCGCGACGACGCGGGTCATGGTGGCCTGGGCCCATTCGTGCCCGATCTCGGGGTAGCCCGTGATGTCGAAATTCATGTGGTGCTCGAGGCAGACGCGCATGGCGTCCAGCGTCAGGCTCGAGAGCCCCGGCATGCGGAACATCATCTTCACGCCCTCGAGTGGATGGCGCTGGATGAAGCTCCACTCGTCGGGCGTGAGCCCCGCGGGCTTGCGCAGCACGTCGCCGGGCACCGCGACCTTGCCGATGTCGTGCAGCAGGGCGGTCACACCCAGGTCGGCGAGCGCCTGGCGCGGCAGCCCGAGGGCCTGCCCCATGCTCACCGAGAGCACACTCACGTTGACGCAGTGGGCGTAGGTGTACTCGTCGTGCTCCTTCAGCGCCGTGAGGCCCACGATCGAGTACTCGTTCCTCATGATGCTGTCCACGACCGGCTGCACCAGCCGCTTGGCCTGACGCAGATCGGGCCGCCCGGTCTGCGCCGCGCGCACCACAATGCGCCGGGTGCCGAGCACCGCGCGCCAGAACACCTTCTTCGCACGCCCGCGCTCGCCGACCGGGTCACGGTCCTCCTCGAGCGCCCGGGTGAGGTCGTCCTTGTCCAGGTCGGCCGCGGGGACGGGCAGGATGTGCTCGATGCTCGCCTCGGCCACCGCCTCGGGCAGCCGCTCCGCCAGCGTCGCGTCCTCGGCCGCCATGAACAACTGGAGGAAGCGCTCCATCTCGGCCGGCGTCACGCCCTGCAGGAAACGCACGCCGCCCAGCGAGCGGCGCTCGAACTCCTCGATCAGCGAGTGATAGACGGTGAGGAGCGACGCGCTGGCCTTGAGCCGCACGCCGTTCAGGTAGAAGTTGTCGGCCACCGCGGCCAGCGCGACCTCGTCCTCCTCCTCCATCACCTGGAGCAGCACGCCCATGAAGTCCTGAAGCTGGCGGCGGAACGCCTGGTTCGAGACGTCGTGCGTGCGCGCGGTGCGCAGCAGCGCCGAGAAGCGCACGAGGAGGTCCGGCCCCGTCGTGAGCAGACGCCCGCTGTCGGCGTCGCTGGAACGCGGCGCCCCCCCGCGCGGCAGGCTCTCATTCATGGTCGTCCGCCCCCGCCAGCGCGTCGGCGCAGACCTTGCGCACCGGCGCCCGCTTCGAGCGCGCCCCGCGCTCCAGCACGGCCCGCGCGTGCGGCGTGCCGATGCGGGCGATGCAGCGCGCCACCGCCTGCCGGTGCGCCTCCTGGTAGCGCGAGAACCAGTTGCCCTTGTGCAGTTCCTGCTCGAGGTCCGGGACGACCTCGTCGCCGCCGGTGGCCGCGAGCGCGGAGTAGATCGCGCGCCGCACTTCGAGCGGGCGCGGCTCGAAGGCAGGATCCAGCAGGTGCCCCACCAGGACGCGCGCCGTGCGCTCGTCCCGCGCCACCGAGAGCTGGTGCAGCACCGAGCAGAAGGTGCGCGGGTCGGCTCCGTCGAGCGCAGCGAGCAGCAGCGGGCGCGCCCGCTCGGGGTCGGCCTGGCCCAGCGCCGCGATGACCTCCAGGCGCACGCGCGGCTCCGGGTGCCGCATTGCGGTCTCGAGCAGGCCGATCGTCCGTTCGCCGCCGATCCAGCCCAGGATGTGCACGATGTTGCGCACCACGTACCAGCGCGGGTCCGCCAGCCACGGCGCGAGCCGCTCGGGATCGTCGCGACACAACTCGGCGATCGCCTCGGCCAGCGCGCGCCGCGTGCGCCGTTGCTGGCTCTCCGCCAGCGCCAGGTTGAGCCAGTCCACCGCCAGCGGGCCGAACTCGCGGGCGAGCGCGGTGAACTCGGCCAGCTCGGGGGTTTCCTGCAGGTCGAGCCTCTCGACCACGCCCGCCACCGAGATGGGCTGGAACAGCTCCTGGGAGAAGCCCTCGACCGACCACTCCGAGTGGCGCCCGCACCGGCGCAGCAGCGCCAGGCAGTGACGCGCCTCGATCCAAGACCCCGCGGTGATGCACTGGCGCAGCACCCGCGGCAGGAAGCGCGCCAGCTCGGCCTTGTCGGCGACCGCGGCGCCGGCGTGCAGGAACGCGCCCGAGATCGCGATCGTGGCGGTCGCGAGCGGCACCTCGTGCTCCGCCCGGTACTCGTCGAGGAACCGCAGCGTCTCGGCGGGCGCCAGGGATTCCAGCTCCGCAAAGCCCGCTTCGACCTCGACCGAGAGGTCGCCGAGCAACCAGTCGTCGGAGCGTTCCTCTCCCTCCCCGATCGCCGCGCCAGGCTCGCCCCCGATCCCGGCCCCCGACGGCTCCCAGGGCGCCGGCCAGGGGACGACGTCAGCCGCGTCGGCCACGCCGCCACCCATGTCGGACTCGGCGGGCACGTAGTCCACGTCGAGGTGCTGGAGGTGCGACTCCCACAGCAGCGTCACGAGATCGTCCTCGCCCGCGTTCTGGCCGCTCACCTGCAGCACCGCGTCGAGGAACGTCTCGACCTCGGCCGGCGCGATGCCGGGCGAGAAGTGGATGGCGTGGATGCCGTCGCGGTAGAAGGGCAGCGCGAGGTTGTCGTCGCGCGAGCGCGCCGGGTAGAGCGACTGCTCCTCGCACAGCACGTCGTCGGAGGTGAACTGGAGCGTCAGGGTCCCGTGCTCCCCGAGGAGGCGCCCGAGCGCCTGCGCCAGCTCCTCACGGAAGCGGATGACGGTGGGGTTGTTCGCGTCGTAGAGCCGGCAGGTCTTGAGCGCGCGGGCCAGATGGTTCACCCACACGCCGGCCGCACGCGCCGTCGCTTCCTGCTCAGGCGAGAGTATCGTCTCTTCCGTGTCGTGCTTCGGTCGGGCACTGACGTGCATGGGCGGACCCGCTCCCGGGGATGGCCCGAAGTGAAGATGGCCTGGGGTGTTATCGGCACGCGGCCGGGGGGGCTTGAGGGCGCCGGGCCGCGCCTCAGATGCCGGCGCCGGGGTCGGGTCGTCCGCCGCCGTCGCCGCTCTCCTCCGCGCTGTCGCTCATCGCGCGAAACGCCTGCTCGACCTGCTCGGCCGTCAGTCCGCGCGGCACCGCGACGAAGACCGGCTGCTGGCGCAGATCCGAGATCTCGCGCGCCAGCTCCTGCACCTGTTCGTGCAGCGCGGTGATGGCGCGGGCCGTGGGATCGGGAATGCGGTTGTGCTCGAGTTCATGGCCCGGCCGATTGCCCTCCTCCGCCTGCTCCTCGAGCACACGACCCGGGATGCCGACGATGGTCGAGCGCGGCGGCGCCGACTTCACCACCACCGAGCCGGAACCGACGCGCGAGTGGTGACCGATGACGATGTTGCCGAGCACCTTGGCGCCCGAGCCGATCACGACGTGCTCCTCGAGCGTCGGGTGACGCTTGCCGCGGCTCACGCTCGTGCCGCCCAGGGTGACACCCTGGTAGATCAGGCAGTCGTCCCGGATCTCGGCGGTCTCGCCGACCACCACGCCCATGCCGTGGTCGATGAACACGCGCCGGCCGATCGTGGCGCCGGGGTGGATCTCGACGCCGGTGAAGAAGCGCGCGAGGTGCGAGAGCAGGCGGGGCAGCAGCGGGATCCGCCAGAGCCACAGCGGATGCGCGATCCTGTGCCACCAGAGGGCGTGCAGCCCCGGATAACACAGCAGGATCTCGATCGCGCCGCGGGCCGCGGGGTCCTTCTCCCGGACCGTCCGGATATCCTCGACCAATCTGAGCATGGGCTCCCTTTCCGGCTAGGCCCTGATAGTCCGGCCTAGCGGCCGGCGTCTCCTGCGTCCCCGGGGAAGTCGAAGAGCGGCGTCGACAGGTAGCGCTCGCCATGGCTCGGGAGCACCGCCACGATCAGCTTCCCGGCCAGCTCCGGCCGCCTCGCCACCTGAAGCGCGGCCCAGGTGACCGCACCCGAGGAGATCCCGACCATGATCCCCTCCGCGCGGCAGAGCCGCCGGGCGGTCGTGAACGCGTCGTCGTTCGTGACCTGGACGATCTCGTCGATCAGGTCCGTGCGCAGCACCTTCGGGATGAAGCCCGCGCCGATCCCCTGGATCTTGTGCGGGCCCGGCGCGCCGCCCGAGAGCACCGCGGAGTCCGCGGGCTCCACCGCCACGGTGCGGAACGAGGGCTTCTTCGCCTTGAGGGCTTCGGCGACTCCCGTGATCGTGCCGCCCGTCCCCACCCCCGCCACGACCATGTCCACGCGCCCATCGGTGTCGTCCCAGATCTCGACCGCGGTCGTCTCGCGGTGGATCTTCGGGTTCGCGGGATTGTCGAACTGACCGATGATCATCGAGTCGGGGATCTCCTTCTGCAGCTCATCGGCGCGCGCGATCGCGCCCTTCATCCCTTTCGCGCCCTCGGTCAGCACCACGCGCGCGCCCAGCGCCTGCAGGATCTTGCGCCGCTCGATGGACATGGTCTCGGGCATGGTGAGGACCAGCCGGATGCCCTGGGCCGCACAGATGAAGGCGAGCGCGATGCCCGTGTTGCCCGACGTCGGCTCGATCACGGTCGTGACCCCGGGCTTGATGGCACCGCGCTCGAGGGCATCCTTGATCATCGATTGGCCGATGCGGTCCTTGACCGACGACATCGGGTTGAAGGACTCGAGCTTGAGCACCAGCTCGGCCGCGAGTCCCTGCTGGAGCCGCTGCAGCCGGACCAGCGGCGTCCTGCCGATGGTGTCCACGATGCTGTCGTAGATGCGAGCCATGCGCGTCCTTCCTCTCGGCCTGTTCGAACGGCTGCGCCCGGGAGCGAAGCCCCGGGCATCGTGCCCAGTCTACATGGATTCCCTACTCCGCCGCCCCTTCCGCCGCCTCCGGCGCGATGAGCGGCGTGAGCGGCTTGAGGATCTCCGACAGCAGGTCCGGCTTCGCGGCATCACGCACCAGCACCGGGTGCAATTCGCCACCGTGCCAGTCGAGCCGGAAGGCACGGACGAAGTCGCCGTCCTCGGCCAGCAGCTCGAGCGGCTCCGTGCCGTTCCTCCCCGCGCGCAGCACCTCGCGCAGGCGCTCCACGCTGAAGCGGCGGCCGTTGACGGCGATCGGCTTCAGCCCGGGCCCGAGCCCCGCCTCCGCGGCCACGCTGCCCGGGACGACGTCGGTGATGGCGCCATCCTTGTCGAGTTCGAGGCCCAGCGAGAAGCGCAGGTCCGTGTACTCCGAGGCCTTCTCATTCGCCCGCTCGTAGGCGCCCAGGCTGTCGCTCCACGCCAGCCGCCAGCCGCTCCCTTCGATGCCGCCGAGCGGCGCCCGTTGCGAGGTCGAAGTCAGCCGGGTCTCGAAGAACCCCCGCCAGTCGCAGGGCGCGGCCTGACCCAGAGCCTCCACCACGTCGTCGAATGTGTAGGGGAGCACAGCCGGAGGGCCGCTGCGGCCCCCGAAGAAGAGCCGGCAGAAGTCGTCCAGAGAGCGGTGGCCGGCCGTGCGCTGGCGGATGAGCACATCGGCCTCGAGCCAGATCAGGACGCCCTCCCCGTAGAAGTCCGTCCCGCGCCGCCAGGATGCCCAGGCCTCCGGAAGCCCGAAGAGGAGCTGCGCGGCGATCGCCGTGTCCTTGAGCGGCCGCCAGGAGCGGCCCGCGCGCTTGTCGAGCCACGCCGACGTGTAGGCCAGTTCCTGGCGCTGCCACCCGGGCGCCGCCAGCCCGCTGCGCGCGGCCAGCACGAATCCGATATAGCTCGTGAGCCCCTCGTAGACCCAGACCAGCTCGGTCTTCATGGGCTGCTGGAAATCGGCCGTGGCGAGCCCGGCCGGGCGGCGGTACTTGCCGTTCCACGAGTGCGCGTACTCGTGCGGGAGCAGACCCGACTGCGCGTCGCGCAGCTCGGCGTCCACCAGCGCCCGTTCGTGCACGCGGTCGTCGCTCGATTCGTGGTGCTCGAGACCGAAGTGCTCCACCTGGTCGCTCAGCGTGTAGAGGAAGTCATAGCGCCGGTAGTGGGTCGCCCCGAACAGGACGGTCGCCTCGGCCACCAGCTGCCTCCACTGCGCGACCAGCTCCGGGCTCGCCTCGAGCGCCATCTCGCTGTCGCCGGCGATCTCGATGGCCACCGGCGGCCCCTTCGCCGTCCCGAGCTCGATGCGCCGCCGGTGCGCGCCCGCCTGCACCGGCGAGTCCACCAGCGTCGTGAGCGAGACCGGCGCGAACTCGATCCCGCCGCTGTCCGCGCGCGCGGTCGCGAGTGCGGTCCCGTACGTCCAGCCCGCCGGCAGGCGCAGGCGGGCCACGACCATCAGATCGTCCGTGGCTCGTCCCGCCGGGTAGACGAGCACCTGGTTCCAGCGGATCACCGCCAACTGCGACGTCATCGACCGGCCCGCCGAGAAGTCCCCGGTCGCGGACTGCAGGCCGTCGAGCGCGACTTCGAGGCGGCTCGTCCCGGCCGGGATCCTGCAGTGAAACGCGTACATGTCCACGGCATCGCGCTCCCAGGCGATGGGTCGGCCACCGGCGCTGAGGCGGAGCCCGGCCAGGTCCGGGATGGGCCCGGTCGGACCGTGTTCCCCGGGGATCCACTTCGGATAGACCAGCGTGAGCGGCCCGGACCTGACCGGGATCTCGAGCCGCGCGTGCAGGATCCGGCGCGGCGCCTCGGTCGCATCGACCATGAGGCGGATCGGCGGACCCGCGGGCGCGGCTGAGCCCGCTGCCGGGGCAAGGATCACGGCGAGCAGGACGAGCAGAGTGTGGCCACGCGGCACGGCGGTCTCCTTCCATGGATGTGGAAACGAACCGGGATGCTAAGCCCCGCAGCCGGTCCGCGGCAATGGAGGAGTTCGGCAGTGAAGAGTTCGGCAGCGGGATCGGTGGCGGGCGGCAGCGGCGGAAGGCGCTCCGGGCGAGCGCTCGGTCGCGCCCGACCCGCCTGCGGCGGGTGCCCGGCCGTCCGCCCCCGACGACGGCACCCCCACCGAATCCCTTGTCCATCTCCGGCGCCGCCGCGCTATCATGCTCGCGCCGCTTCTCCGCGAGTCCGCATCCAAGAAAGAACGATCTTCCGGAGGTCGCTGATGGCTGCCATCCGCCTCATCGTGAACGGCCGCACGCATGCGCTCGACGTGGACCCCGGTACCCCGCTGCTGTGGGTGCTGCGGGAGACCCTCGGTCTCACCGGGACGAAGTTCGGTTGCGGCGCCGGGCTCTGCGGCTCCTGCACCGTGCTGCTCGACGGCGAGCCCGCTCGCTCGTGCCAGATCACCGCCCTGCAGGCCGCGGACGCGAGCATCACCACGATCGAAGGCCTTTCGCCTGACCGCACGCATCCGCTGCAGCAGGCCTGGCTCGCCGAGCAGGTGCCGCAGTGCGGCTACTGCCAGTCCGGACAGATCATGACCGCCGCCGCGCTGCTCGCGAAGAACCCCGACCCCAGCGACGCCGACATCGACCGCGCGCTCTCCGCCAGCCTGTGCCGCTGCGGGACCTATCCGCGCATCCGCCGCGCCATCCACCGCGCCGCGAAGGGAGGCGCCCGATGAGCGCGACCCGCCGCGACTTCCTGAAGAGCGGCGCACTCGCCGGCGCCGGCCTCGTCATCGGCGTGCACGTGCCCGGGACCGCACGGGCGGTCGGCCTCGTGGCGCAGGACACGCTCGCACCCAACGCCTACCTGCGCGTGGCCCCGGATGGCACCGTCACCGTGATGATCGCGCGCTCCGAACTCGGCCAGGGCACCAGCACCGCGCTCGCCATGCTCGTCGCCGAGGAACTCGAGGCCGACTGGCGGAAGGTCCGCATCGAGCCGGCCATCCCGGGCCCCGCCTACGGCGACACGAGCACTGGCGGCAGCGCCAGCATCCGTTCGCTGTGGAAGCCCATGCGCCGGGCCGGCGCGCAGGCGCGCGAGTTGCTCGTCCGCGCGGCCGCGGACCAGTGGAAGGTGGACCGCACCGCCTGCCACGCTGCGAACGGCGAGGTCGTGCACGCGGCGAGCGGGCGCCGGCTCGGCTACGGCGCGCTCGCCGCCGCCGCCGCGAAGCTGCCCGTGCCCGCCGATCCCGCGCTCAAGGACCGCGGGCAGCACCACGTCATCGGCACCACGCCCGAGCGCCTCGATTCCCCGGCCAAGGTGGACGGCAGCGCCGTGTTCGGCACCGACGTGCGCGTGCCCGGCATGCTCTACGCCTCGGTCGCACAGTGTCCCGTGTTCGGCGGCAAGGCCGTGAGCTTCGATCCCGCCGCGGCACTCCAGGTCCCCGGCGTCGTGCGGGTCGAGCGCGTCGGGGACGGCGTGGCCGTGCTCGCCCAGAGCACCTGGGCCGCCTTCCGCGGCCGCGACGCGCTGCGCGTCACCTGGGACGAGGGACCGCTCGCCGCGCTCGACAGCGCCGCCATCCGCGCGAAGTTCGCGGAGCTGGCGCAGCAACCCGGACAGACCACCCGCAAGGAGGGCCGCGGCGCCGCGGCGCTCACCGGCGCCGCGCGCACCATCGAGGCCGTGTACGAAGTGCCCTACCTCGCGCACACCCCCATGGAGCCGGTGAACTGCACCGCCCACGTGCGCCCCGGAGCGTGCGAGGTCTGGGTGCCCACGCAGAGCGGCAGCGGCGCGCAGCAGGCCGCCGCGAAGGCCGCCGGGCTCGAGCCCGCCGCGGTCACCGTGCACCTGACCTTGATCGGCGGCGGCTTCGGCGCCCGCCACCGGCAGGACTGCGTCGTTCAGGCGGTGCTGCTGTCGAAGGCCGCCGGCGCGCCCGTCCAGGTCGTCTGGACGCGCGAGGACGACGTCCAGCACGACGTCTACCGGCCCGCCACCTACAACCTGCTGCGCGCCGGTCTCGGCGCCACCGGCGCGCCCGTCGCCTGGACCCACCGCATCGTCGCGCCCGGCATCGCCACCCAGATGGGATTCCTGAAGCAGGGCGAGGCGGACTGGAGCTCCTTCGACGGCGCCGCCAACCTGCCCTACGCGATCCCGAACATCGAGGTGGAGCTCATCACGCACGACCCCGGCATCCCGCTGGGCTGGTGGCGCTCGGTCGCCTCTTCGCAGAACGCCTACGTCACCGAGTGCTTCCTCGACGAAGTGGCCGGCGCCGCCGGCCGCGACCCGTACGAGCTGCGGCGCGAGCTGCTGAAGGCCAAGCCGCGGCATCGCGCCGTGCTCGAGCTGGCCGCCCAGCGGGCCGGCTGGGGCGCGGCACTCCCCGCGGACCAGGGGCGCGGCATCGCCGTGCACGAGTGCTTCGGCTCGTTCGTCGCGCAGGTGGCCGAAGTCGAGGTCGCGGCCGGCGGCGCCGTGCGGGTGAGGCGCGTGGTGTGCGCCGTGGATTGCGGCACCGTGGTCCACCCGGACCTGGTACGGTCGCAGATGGAGGGCGGCATCCTCTACGGCCTGAGCGCCGCGGTCAAGGGCGCGATCACCATCGAGCAGGGCCGCGTCGTGCAGAGCAACTTCCACGACTACCCGATGCTGACGATCGACGAGTGCCCGACGATCGAGGTCCACCTGGCGCCGAGCGGCGACCCGGTCGGCGGCATCGGCGAGCCCGGGCTGCCGCCCATCGCGCCCGCGGTGGCGAACGCGGTGGCCAGGGCGACCGGAAGACCCGTGCGGAGGCTGCCGATCGGGGCCGGGTGACGGGGGCGGGGTGGCGGGGCGGCGCTTCCCCTTCTTCTGCTACCCTCCCCCCCGCCATGCGCTTCGCCCCGTTCGTCCTCGCCACGCTGTGCGTGCTCGTGCTCTTCCTCGGCCTCGACCGGGTCGGAGTCCTCGACGAGCGCGAGGCGCGCGACGCGCAGGTCGCCCGCGAACTGATCCAGCGCCGCGAGGTGCTGACACCGTTCTACGGCGCGCAACCGCTCTACGAGAAGCCCACGCCCGCCTACGCGCTCGAAGCGCTGGCGTACGGGCGCGAAGCGGACTCGCCGGTGCGTTCCCGCCAGTTGCGCGCGGGCCTCGCGGTGCTGCTCGTCCTCATCACGGGCGTCGCGGGCGCCCGTCATTTCGGCGCGCGCGCCGGGGTCTTCGCGGCGGGCGTGCTCGCCACCTCGGTCCTGCTGCCCCTGGCGGCGCGCAACGACGGCACGCAACTGCTCGGCACGCTGTTCGCCTGGATCGGCTGCACGGGCCTCGCCGACGTGGTCTTCGGCCGGGCGCGCGGTCGCGACCTGCGGCTCGTGGTCACGTACGGCGCGCTGGCGGCGGCGCTGCTGTGCGCGGGACCGCTCACGGCGCTGTGGCCGCTCGCGGGGCTCGCGCTCTACCTGGCGCTGGCCCGCGACCGCGAGGACTGGCGCCGCGCGCGTCCGCTGGCGGGCCTCGCGCTCGTGCTGGGCGTCGCCCTACCCTGGTACGGGGCGATGATCGCGCAGCGAGGCGCCGACTTCCTGGCGCACGCGGCGTTCTTCCCCTGCGCGGTCGGGCCGCCGATGCCCTGGCTCGCGGGCGCGGTGTTCGCGATCCCGTTCCTGGTGGCCGGCTGCTTCCCGTGGAGCGCGCTGCTCCCCGACGCGATGGTGCACGCCGCGACGTGGTGGCGCGGACGGCTCCCGCTGCTGCGCATCGGGTCGACCAGGCCGGAGCTGCCGCCCGCCGCGGCGCTCGGGCGCGAACGGCGCGAAGAGGGCGCGGCGCACTTCTTCATCGCCTGCCTGCTCGCCGCCCTCGCGCCGATCCTCTTCTACCCGTCACGCCCGCTCACGGCCGCGTTGCCCGCGGTGCCGGCCGTCGCGCTCCTGTGCGGGCGCCTGCTCGACCACCTGTTCGAGGATCCGAAGCGGCTGGCGCAGGCGCTCACGCGCTCGGCGCTCACGCTGGCTGTGGCGGGGAGCGTGGCGGCGTTCACCTTCGTCACGCTGGCGCAGCGCGTGCGCGACGCGGCCCCGGAGCTGCGCCTGCTGGGGGCGGCGCTGCTGCTCGCCTGCTGGGCGCCGTTCCTCGCGGACTTGATGCGCCGGCGCCGCCTGGCGGCCCTGCTGATGGGACTCCCGGTCGCGGTGGGGATGCCGATCGTGTCGCTGCTGGTCCTGCCCGCGATGGAGGACTGGCTCAACACGCGCACGGCGTCGCAGGCGCTGGAGGTGGCCGCGCCACCTCGCGCGCAACTGGTGGTTGTGGACGAACCGCCTCCGTCGCTGCGCTTCTACGTCCGTCACGACCTGGTGGTCGTGACGCCCGGGCCGGACGCGCTGCGCGACCACCGCGCGACCGACGGGATGACGTACCTCGCCTTCGCCCCCGCGCGGGAGCGCGAGGTCGCGCGCGGCGCTCAGACGCCGCTCGAGATCCTCGCGCGCACCCCGACGCTGGTGGTGGCGCGGGTGCGGGTGGAGTAGCGCGGGGCCGGCCGAACCCGTCGCGTCAGCTGCGGGCGCGGACAGCCCCCGTGACCGGCGCGCGCACCGGCGGGCCCGCCATCGCTCCCTTCTCCACCTCCACCTTGGCCGTGGCCTTCTGACGCTCGAGTTGGAGCACTTCGAAGTCCGGATCCACCACCACGCGTTCGGGCTCGAAGTTGCAGCGGACGACGACTTCCCGGATCTCTTTCGGACCCAGCACGACGGTCGTGCGCACGTCGCGCCAGGGTTGCTCCTTCTTCTTCGCGTCGGCGAAGCGCACCCCGCGCACGGCCGCGATCTGCACGGGCATGCGGCCGGTGCCGGCGTTGCGCACCCAGGCGCGGACCTCCCAAACGTTGTCCCGCTTCACCGTGCGCGCAGCGCTCACCCGGTACTCGGGCACCACGACCTCCCAGTACCACTGCTGAACGAACGCATCGTAGGCCGTGGTGTCGGGCGCGTAGCGACGCATGTGCGAGAGGTAGTCTTGAAGCACGGCGTGGTCCCGGCTGTCGCGCCACGCTGCGACGAAGTCGCGCGATCCCCGCAGCATCGGCTCCCGGCCAACGAGCCGCATCATCATCCACACGACCCACCCGCCCTTGTCGTAGATGATGCGGTTGTCACCCGCCCGCGACCCGTCGATGCGGGTGAGCGGACGCTCGGAGTCGGCCTGCCGCGTGTTCGCGTACTGGTCCTCGATCTGACGCAGGAAGGCCAACTGCTGCTCGAGACCCTTGAGTTGTCCGATGAGCAGTGTGGTCGAGAAATGCGACATGCCCTCGGACAGCACATCCGCGCCGGGACGGTCGGCGGGGACGAGGATGTTGCCCCACCACTGGTGCGCCGCCTCGTGGGCCGTGATCCAGAACGCGGCATCGGCCTTGGGCTCGCTCTTGGTGAGGAATCCGATGCCCTCGGAGAACGTGATGTTGGTCGGCGAGCCCTGCGCGTAGTTGTGCAGCCTGGGGAATTCACTGAGCCGCAGGTCCCGCCACGGGTAGGGCCCGAACCATTCCGAGTACCAGCGCCGCGATCCGGAAAGCGCCTGCATCATGCCGTCGAGGTTGTAGGTGTGCGCCGGGTGATGGTAGATCGTCGCGCTTGCGCCGCGCTTCTCGGCCCAGCGCCCTGCGACCAGGTTGAACAGGTGCACGGGATGGTCGGTGACGTAGGTGAACGTGCGGCGGCCACCCGCTGCGGTTTCGCTCTCGAGCACCCCAGTGGCCAGCGCCCGAAATCCCTCGGGCACGGTCACCCGGATGCGTGTGTCGAACCACGTTTCCGCCATCGGCAGCATGGCTGGCAGCGTGTCGCGCCAGACGTCGTCGGGGTACTGGCGCGGCTCGGGCCGGTCCTTCGCTTCGGGACCCAGCTCCGCGCTGAACCCGAGCTGGGGCACGAGCGTGGGCCCGCTGAACCCGGTGAACACGGCACTCGATGGCACGATGAACTCCATGGTCCCCGCGCCGTTGCGGCTGATGCCCGCCGGGTAGCTCCCGCGGTAGCGGAAGCCCAGGCGCACACGCCCGCCCGGCGCCAGCGGCCGGGGCAGCGTGAAGACGTGGAGGCCAGAGCGGTCCTCGGGCTTGTACGGCGCGCCGTCCATCGTCCACACGAGCGAGTCCCAGGCGACTCCGCCCGTGAGCGGGATCTTCGCGAGCGACCGCCCGTTCAGGTTCACGAGATCGTAGTGACCGGCCACGCGGAACTCCCGGTGCGGCGGATCGAGCACGACGTCAAGATCCACCGCCGCCATCGCGGGCAGCGGCGCGTTCGTCCAGGTCGCCGCGTTCTGCCGCCAGTAGTCCTTCGCCAGCTTCTTCATCCGGCGGCCCTCCCAACCCTGCTCCACCTGGAACCAGAGCACGGCCCAAACCGCCAGCGGCACGACCAGCAGCGGCACGAGCCCCAACGCCCCACGCGCGAGCGCGGCCGGCCTCAGCCGGTGCAGGGCGCGCGTGGCGTCGGATTCGAGCCGCGGGAAGAGGCGCACGGTGAGCGTGAGGAAGAGCGCGGTGAGGCCCAGCACCATCACGCGGTTGAGGATCAGCGGCAGCCGGTCCAACTCGAATACGCTCATGTCACTCCAGCGCGCCGCGCTCCACAGATCCCAGTTGAACGCCCAGTTCATCTTGCCGCGCATCTGGAGAGCGCCGGTCAGGACCAGCGAGCCGAGGCCCAGGGCGTAGGTGGCATAGCGGCTGCCGGTGAGTGAGAAGATCGCCATCGTGAACGCGGTCCAGACCAGGAACGTGGGCGTGAGCAGCAGGCCCCAGCACAACAGGAACGGCTCGATGCGGAACGGAACCTTCCCCTGCACCGCGAGGATGACGGCGTCGCCCGCGAGCGCGGTCAGGATGACGGCCAGCGCCACCACGGTGTTGGCCAGCGCCTTGCCCAGCAGCAGCGAGCCGGTGCGCAGCGGGGTGGCGTAGAAGATCGCGCTGAAGCCGGTGCCGCGTTCGCGTTGCAGCGACTCCACCGTGTAGAAGAGCAGCAGCAGGCAGACCAGCAGCGTGAGCGTGTTCATCGCCTCCGCGGCGAGCCCGCCCGGCGTCTGGAGCAACGCCGTGTCGAAGGCGCCGACGCTGACGATGCTGCCCAGCGTCTGGGCCAGGATCATGGGCACGAACAGGTAGAGGCCGGGGTGCGTGCGCAGCTCGCGCAACTCCACTCGCCCGACCTCCCACGCACCGGCGAGAAAGCCGGTGGCGCCCGAGTGCATCCCGAGCGATGCGAGCGGAGCCGACCCGGCCCGGGACGCTGCGGCGTCGGGCATGACCGTCGTGGCGCGGGCGACGCGGCTGCGGCGCACCACTCTCGCACCGCGCAGCGTAGCGGCAAACCGCCATTGCGTAAGCAGGACGGCGCCCAGGCCGAGGAACACCACAATCGCGCGGTTCGCCCAGAACAAGCCGTCGGTACGGACTCCGGCGCTGTTGTAGAAGTCCACGCCGCGATCCACGTTGAGCCAGGTCTCGTTGAGCCAGCGGATGCCGGTAGGGTCCAGCACCATGAGCAGGCCGTTGACGGCGGGGCTGAGCCAGGACGGCGACCAGTTCCACATCAGGGCGATGCCGAGAACGATGGTCGCCACCGGGAACGCGAACACCAGGATCGGCATGCGCGTGAGCGTACCCAGCGCGAAGCTCGTGCCCGCCATGCACAACAGGGAGGGCAGCGCGAAGCGCAGCAGGGGACACAAGTAGTTCGACCAGGCGAACGGGCCGATGACCTCCGCGTTCTCCCCGTGGGGCAGGCCGTGGTTGAACAACACCATGAGCGCCACGTTCACCGTGAGCACGAGCAGGAAGCTGGCCAGCGCGGCGGCGTACTTGCCCCACACGTACTCGGCAGGCGTGAGCGGCGTGGCGTGGAGCAACTCGCCGACCTTCAGCTCATCGTCACGGATCACGCACATCCCGGCGGCCACGGCGACGAAGAAGGCGTAGATGATGCCCACCAGCATCGCGACCAACTGCGAGATCGCGAACTCCGAGGTGATCCACGCCTTGGTGCCGCCCACCGCGCTGTTCCCCGAGCCGATCGAGGCATTGCCCGTGGACATCTCATAAGCGAAGAAGCCGACGATCAGGAGCAGGACCCACAGCAGCGGCCGCCGCAGGCTCTGGATGAACTCCTGGCGGAAGACCTCGAAGAGACGTCGCGCGCTCACGACGCCCACCCAGCGCGAGCGAGCTCCCGGAGGCCGGCCGCGGGGGCGCCGTTCGCACCGCCGGACGCCCGCATCATGACGAGGTAGGCGTCCTCGAGCGTCGGCACCACGGGCTCGAAGCCCGGCGGCGGCGCACTCGAAGCGTCGTGCACGCGCACGCGGTGGCGGCCCTCGACCAGGATCGCCTGCGTCACCGCATGCTCGCGGCGCAGGGCCGGCAACTCGGCGGGCGACACCGTGCCCTCGAAGATCGCGCCGTCCAGCGCGGCGCGGGCCTCGCGCGGCGTGGTGTGCGCGATCAGGCGGCCGTCGCGGATCACCGTGAAGCGTGGGCAGAGCACGGCGACGTCCTCGACGATGTGGGTCGAGAGGATGACGGTGCGGCCCTCGGCCAGCTCGGCGAGCAGATGATAGAAGCGCAGGCGCTCCTCCGGATCGAGTCCAGCCGTGGGCTCGTCCACGATCAGCAGCCGCGGGTCCCCGGCGATCGCCTGCGCGATGCCCAGGCGCTGCCGCATGCCGCCCGAGTAGGCCTTCACCTTGCGGCGGGCCGCGTACGAGAGGTTCACGCGCTCCAGCAACTCACCCGCGAGCTTCTGCAGCCCCACGGGCGCGGAGACACCCTTCAGCCGCAGCAGGTGGACCAGCATCTGCTCGCCGGTGAGGTGGGGGTAGAACCCGAAGTCCTGCGGCAGGTAGCCGAGCCGCGCCCGCAGCCGCTCGGGACGGGCGAGAACGTCCTCACCATCGAGCCTCACCCGGCCGGAGGTCGGCTCGAGCAGCCCGGCAAGGATGCGCATGAGCGTGGACTTGCCCGCCCCGTTGGGCCCTAGCAGGCCGAACATGCCGAGCGGCACCTCGAGGTCGATGCCCTGCAGTGCGGCGACTGGACCGGGATAGACCTTGACCAGTGACTGAATGGACAGCATGGAGCACCTCGCGAGCAAGAGTCGGCGGCCCGGTTCGGGCCGCCGGGGACGAAAGGACTACGCCCGGCAGGTGCCAGGGTTGCCACCACCGGGGTGGACGCCCACCGGCGCAGCATGGCGGGCGACGAACGCGCCCGGGCCGTGATCCCGTAGCGAACGCCGACCCCAGGACCGCGCACGGTCCGGCCCGGCGTCCGCCCCGGCGGGCTACCGTCTCTTCAGCATCACCACCACGCCCAGCGCCAGGGCGATTCCCCCGATCAGCATCATCAGCGTCCAACTCTCGCCGCCGGCGCGCGGCTTGTCCGCAGCGAGGGCGAGCGCCAGGCCCGCGACGGCTACGGCCGCGACCAGCGCGAGCAGCACCGGCGCCGGCGCGCTCGTCCCGCCCGAGCGGGAGACCGCGATCTGCATGGCCTGGCGCACGTCGAGACCGCTCAGGTCGGGGTTCTGCTGCCGGAACTGTTCAATGGTCTCCGCGAGGCGCTGGCCCAGCGCTTCGGCGCGTGGTGAAGGTGTCGAGGGGACGACCGGTATGAAAGCGAGCATGGTCCCTCCGATGGGTTGGGGCGTCTGCGCGGCGTTCTACTTCGACGCCGCGGAGTCGCCCGCGGCTGCGCCGGACGCGCGGTCGGCCGGCGGCGCCGCCGGCGCGCCCGCGACCCCGAGAGCGCCGTGCAGCGGCTCGCTCGCGGTCCACGAATGGGGGATGGCGAAGACCACGAGCGTGATGAGCGCGGCGAGCACGACCCACACCCTCTCGAGCTTCGAGCGCCCCACGGCGAGCGCGGCGGCGATCCAGCCGACGAGAGCGACGAGCGTCTTGCTGTCGGTGATGTCGGTGCCCACGGGGAAGCCGGTCCACCACTCGCCGAACGCGTAGTGCGTGACGAACACGCCGATCGCCATGCCGCCGATGAAGAGCGTCGCCAGCGTCCCCCAGGCGAGTCCCCGGAAGCGCGGCCGGGGGCTAAAGACCTCGAGGCCGGCGCGCGTCGAGAGGAGCATCGCCAGGAAGATGAAGAAGATGTGCGGGATGAGCACCCGGGGCGGGACGTCTCCGCGGAAGCGGATGGCCGCGGGGCGCTCGGCCGGGATGAGGATCGTCTCGGCGCCGCTGGCGAGCCGGACCCGGTGCCAGAGCTTGCCGGCGGGCGGGCGGTGCGGCAGATCGGCCACGAGCGCGGCCCCTTCACGCCGCATCTGCACCGCGGTCCATGGGTCCTTCGAGCGGTATGCCTTCCACTCGGTGACGCCCGTGACCTCCGCGGGCACCGGTCCAAGCGCGACGCGATGGTCGCCCGGACCGACGTGGCTGCGGTCGAGCGTGTAGTGGATGACGGAGCCTCCGAGCGACGCCGTCCCCGACAACTCGTGAGTCGGCCCGGTCATGCGCTGCCAGCGCGCCGAAGCCAGGGTGATGAGGATGGCGATGATCCACAGCCAGACGGAACGGTGCATGGCGACTTCCCTCTGGGCGTCTTCCTGCGGTCCGGAATCGGCCGGCCCGGGCCCGGGGGCTTCGTGACCGGGCATGATAGACGATGCGGGGGCCGGCGTCGCCAGCCCTTGGGCCCCGAGGACCGTGTTCGCCGGGCCGTATCCCCTTGGACGCTCAGCACCTGCCAGGCTCGCCGACGGCTCGCCGCCCATCTCGTTGCCGCAAGCGCCCTTGAGCGGAGCCAGACACGGCCTTCAGGGCACGATCGGGGGACTCAGGCGGCTCGGGGGCTCGATTCTTCCGCGGCGGCCAGCGGCTCCGGGGGACGGGCGCCATCGGCGGCGCAGGCCATCTCGAGCGCCGGACGGCGATTCGCCCGCCGGATCGGGCGGTCGCGCAGGGCGAACCTGGCCCCGGCCAGCGTCAGCAGGACCGCGGCCGACCCGAACCAGGGGGGTTCGGCGAAGAGCCTCAGGCACTCGAGACCGACCGCGTGGAGTCGGAAGCCCGAGTCGGGCGAGCTTTGGGTCACCGCGAAGGCGCCGAACGCGAGGAGCGCGAGTAGGACTCCGGCGAGCGCCAGGAGCCAGGCCGCGACCCGGACGAACGCGTCGGCGCAACGGCCTCCGTAGCGGCAGGCCCACGCGACCAGCCAACCCAAACCGGGCACCGCCGGCAGCGACCACACGCCGAAGAGCGCGGCCAGCGCCGACCAGACCGCTGCCCCCAGGGCGAGCGCGAAGACTCCGTAGAGCGAGGCGAGGAAGTGCACCGAAGCGGCCGGGTCCACTTCAACTTCAGCAGAGGGCGTGTCCATCGAGGGGTTTTCGACCATCAGGAAGGGTGACTGAAGGACCCGTTGAAGGCCGACGAATTGTCACGATATTTCGTGACTTTCGAAACGCCGCGATGTATGATGGGTCAGAAACGAGGAACTTTCATGAGCAGTCAAGCCGCTGTCTTGCAATCACTTCAGCCCGTACTGTCCACCCTGGTCGAGGCCGGCCTCGCGTCCTGCGCTGGAGTGCTGGCGCAGGCCTGGCTCGTGGGCCCCGGCGACCTCTGCGACTCGTGTCCGATGCGGGCCGAATGCCCGAGCCAGGGCAGCTGCCTCCACCTGGTGGCGAGCGCCGGGGTCGAAGACGACACGATGGTCCTGCCCCACCGCAACCCCATTGGCGTCGGCTCGCTCGGCCGGATCCCGGCGTCCCATAGCCCGCTGGTCGCGAGCAAGGGCCTCGACGCCCTCGGCCTGGCCAGCCCGGCCTGGCTCACTCGGAACCGGGTGCGCGCCCTCGCCGCCCTGCCGCTCGAGCATGGCGAGCGCTGCATCGGGGTGCTGGCGGTCTTCTCCCGCGGGGCGATGTCCGAGGAACAGTTGCGGATCATGACGGCCTCGGCACGGCTGGGCGCAGAGGCTCTCGGAAACGTCGCGGCCTTCCGGACCCTGGCGGCGGATCGCAACCGCCTGGCCGCCAGGAACGCCCGGCTCCGTTCGGGCCTCGGCCTGCCCGCAGAGCCAGAACTGAAGCCCCAGGTCCCGGAACCGACACCAACCCCACCGTCGCCCATGCCTCTGCCGCCCCCCGCACAGGTCCTCGGGTCCGGCGCCGCGTTCCAAATCGACACGATCGCCTCCGTGCCACTGCTTAGCTTCGCGGAGGTCCAGCGCGAGAGCATCCTGCGGACCCTCGAGCGCACGGGCTGGCGGGTGAGCGGCCCGAAGGGCGCGGCAGCGGTGCTGAGACTCAAGCCCACCACGCTCGAATCGAAGATGAAGAAGCTCGGCCTCCACCGGCCGCCGCGATGAACCGCTGCAAGTGCGGCTGGCTCGGGCATCCCAAACGCGGTTGTCGCTGCACGCCGACTGATATAGCACAACATCACGCGCGAGTGAGCGGACCGGTATTGGATAGGATTGATATTCAGATCGAGGTGCCGGCGCTGACCTCACGCGAGCTGCAGGCGGCTTCGCCCGGCGAGTCGAGCGCCGTCGTTCGCGCGCGTGTCCTTGCGGCGCGGGCGCGACAGCGAGAACGTGGGTGTCTCAATGCACTACTGCCACCTGCGCGGCTCGACGAGTGCTGCGCGCTCGATCAGGCAGGGTGCCGCCTCGTCGCCGACGCCGTGGATCGCGGCGGCATGAGCGCGCGCGCCGTACATCGCGCCATGCGCGTGGCGCGCACCATCGCGGACCTCGCCGGCGAGGAGTGTATCAGTGTGCGCGCGCTGGCGGAGGCGGTGCAATATCGGGCGTATGAGGCGCGACACTTCGCGCGGCGATAGGCTCTGGCGCGACCCTCACATCCCCGCCGACTGTATCTTCGCCCAACAACTATCGGCCCCGACCAAGGCCCACCTCAGGGTCCACCGGTAGGTTCGGTCTTTCCTGATGACGCGCTTGACCCATCCCGTGCCACATCTATTCGCGTTGGCCTCGTATCCAGCAATCTGCGCCGTCAGCTCAGCGGTACCGTCCTCCCCCGAACGCAACTCGAGTCTCAGGTGCCCACGCCGGTTCGTCTCCAAGCTGAGGCGTGTGTTGGGTGGGTACGGCTCGACTGCGGCCCCGGATGCATTCCCTTCCGGGTCTTCGGACGTATCCCCCTCGAACTCCCACCTCGAGCAAGCCGGGATTTCGTGCACCTGCTTCTCTCCTCGCCACCCGTCGCGTCTCCCGCATTCGTCGATGAGTGTAACCCTCCCAGCCGCGTCAACCGCGATAGTGACGACTACCTTGTCACTCGGGAGCACATCCTCCGTGTTCCCACCTGTACTGGTCGCCGCCACACCCAGCATCACCCCGCTTACTATCCAGCCTAGTCGCAGCAGTCGACTACTCCACCAACACACATCGTGCAACATGCCGCCCCCCCCACACCTCCAGTACAGCGAAGTACACGCCAGCGCGTTGCCCTCGACCCGATGGCCATCCCTACGAGCTGCTGCTCGCGATGGAGGAGATCGAGCACCGGACCACGAAGATCCGTTCGCCGCGGACCAACGGCTTCGTCGAGCGCATGAACCGCACGCTCCTGGACGAGTGCTTCCGCGTCACCGGCCGGACCACGTGGTACCTCGAGCCGGAGGAGATCCAGCGCGACCTCGATCGCTTCCTCGCCCACTACAACCTCGAGCGGAGTCACCAGGGCTACCGGCTCAAGGGACGCACGCCTGGCGCAGGCGCTGCGCGAGGCGCTGGGGATCGAGGAACTGCCGCCGTTCGTACCCGCCGGGGAGGAGGCTACCGAGCCAGCAGCGTAGAGGTCCGCGGAGGGCCGGGTGTCGGGGAAATGCCTGACTTGAACAAACAGCAGTAACGCAGCCGGGCCGGCTCGAACGCAACTACTCTTCACCTCAGCAGGACAAACCTCCGGGTCACAAGATCCTTGGTGAATCAGCAGTGACTCAGAGCCCGACCCAATGCTGCCCCGGCGCTCAGCTGTCGGTGCCCGAGTGTTGCGCCTCGCAGCGACGAACACTGGCCCAGCAACTGTCCGCGAGGGCACCCCAACCGAGGTTCCAGACATACCTCCGCCCCTTGGTCACCTGGGCAAACTCGTCTGCCCCACACCCTGCCTTCTCCCCAACCCCTGACACTTGTAATAGCACCCTCACCTTCTCACTAACTACTGCATCGACCAACAATCTCATACGCTGCCCTCGGACAGCGTCAAAGACAAATACGGTATTGGGCGCTCCTTCAACCGAGCCGCCCTCAATCATCGTCTCGGGTGCGTCCGACCCCCTGCCACAACCCGGGATCTCGGCAACCTCTTTCCGTCCTCTCCACCCATTCCTGCGGCTACGTCCATCCACGAGTGTCACTCTGGCGCTTGACGTTACCGAGATGAGCACAGCGAACTTCCTTGGCCCTCGGAGCTCTCCGCTCGAACACGGACTATCTCCTAACAGCGTGGTTGCTGTAATGGTCATGGCTGCGAGCGCGCCCACAACGATAACACGCCTCTTATCGGAGCAACACAAACCTTGCGACACGGCTCACCCCTCCAGCATCAAGTACGGCGAAATAGACACCCGGCTTGACGTCGTGTCCGGCTGCCGACCACGACACCACGTGCTCGCCAGCAGACAGTTCCCCGCAAGGGACCTCACCGACAACTCTCCCGGTCACGTCGTAGATGGCTATCTTAACGCTCGCTTGCGCTCCCAGCGCTATAGCCAACCGCACGCCTTGCCGGCCTGGGTTCCGCAGGACCCGGAAGTCCGTCCGCCCGTTCCGTCCAAGGTCCTTTGCGACCTCTGCGACACCCAGCTTCTGCACTTGCACTTGGCCGGTTGCCGCCGAGTAGGTGACCCCGTACACACATCCGCTTCCGACAGCCGTCGTGTCCACTACGTGGTCGGCTCCCAAGATGCCACTAGCGTCATAACTGTTCGCCGACAGGCTCACGTCCGAGCCAGCAGCAGTCACCAGATACTGCCCATCTACGGCTTCGGGTATCTCGAACACGTCAACGCCGTCGCTGACATCCGCCGGATCCTCCACTTCGTCATCGTCCGTCCACCCCCGCAACGTCAAGATCAGGGGAAGATCGCTGGCGTATTCGCCAGTCTCAGGATCGAGCGAGGTAACCCGACCCAGCGGATCGACAACCTGTACCACCGAATGCCCCCCGATGCTGATGCTGAGACCACTCCCGCCCGTACCCCCCGACCCCGTACCGGCCGCCAGCTCAGGCGACAGGTGCGCCGTGTTGTCCCTGAAATACATCGTCTCGCTGAACTCGTTCCGGAACGGCTCTTGAATCAACCGGCTATTGCCATAGGCCGGATCCGCCAGGTGATATGTCCCCGGGGCCGTATCGGCAGAGATGAACGCTGGCCGCCACCCGTCCAACACCACCCAATGCAGTCCACTACTCTGGTTGTGCGTGGTGGCTGTCAGCAACCACCCTCTGACCATCAGGCTTTCTGCGCGCGCCGCGCGCCGCGAGTCCTTCGGCATGTAGTTCAGCGTCACTCGGCCAGAGGTCATACCGTTGAGTCGGGGAACAATCCGGTCAAAGTAGTAGAATCCCAGGTCGCCTTGTCCAACTGATCCGTAACCCGGATATGACTCCACGATATGGCCAATGCCGCACGATTGCGTTTTCTGATCAATCTCTATCGTAGCCACCGGATGGTGCAGAAACGTCCCGTTCACCCTATGTTCCACCAGGAACCTATCATGCATGTTCGGGAAGCGCGGCGATGGCGCCCAGTCATTGCTTGTGAACGCGGTACCCCTAAACCACACTGTGTTTCCCAAAACCGAGTCAATTTCAGCCACGCTCTGCTGCTTATATCCATTGTGTGTCTGGAGATACGTATTGATGTCGTCGGGGGTGCAGGAATGACCATAGAAGCTGAACCCCATCGCTATGGAAGTGATCGAACATCCTGACCACCCGATGGTGCGTCGGGTGCCGATTGGTCCGTAGTTGCCGAAGGTGTACCCCCCATAAGGATGGTACCGCCAACTTCCGTTCTTCTGGCTCAGCGGCTGCACTCCGTCTCCGTGACGATCCTGAATCACGAAGTCCGGCCAAACAGCAAGTCCGAACACCCCCACGCGCCCGTACCAGTCGCAGGGGTGTGCTACCTGAAGGCCCTCCAGCAGGACTGCAGTGACCTTCAGACTTTCCTTCTCGGCAGGTAGACGAAGGCGTTGTACGTCGTAGTAGACATTGCCATCGATGCCCTGGCCCGGCCCTCCATACAGTTGAGTGACGATGGTGTCCGTTGGCAACGACGTGAGGTACGCGCCCTCCTTATTCACTCCGGCGTCATTGCAAGTCCTTGTCTCAGTACGCCAACTACGGAGTTGAGCGCCGGCCGTGAAGTCCCAGTAGTTGAAGGAATCGTCAGCGAAGTACGGCATCACCCGGAGGACGCCCTTGCCTCGATCCGCGAAATCCGGATGAGGCCCATCGAAGATGAAGGAACTGCTAGCCAGTAGGGCCAGAGACGTCGCGTATTGCGGTGGGTCGAGGGAGTACTTGACCCAGGAGGGGCAGGTGGTGTGTTCCAGGAGGACGCCATTGTGCGCCCCGCTGTTGATTATCGCAATCGAATCAGGACCGTGCTGCGTCTGTCGGACTGCGAGGTAGGTAGGATCGTCGAGGGACAAAGGCCAGCCTGAGTAAGGAGGCTCGGGGCTTTCGACATGATCGTAGATGTTCTGGTAGCTGCGATCGGAGAACAGGTCAATCTGTCGGTGCGCGATGTTCGCGTTCGTGGGCCTGATGAACTTCGGCGTGGTGCTGGCATTCTCGGGTGCGTTCGTGACAACGAGCCCTTGTGGGAGTCGTGCCTCAGCCCCGCTTCTCAGCCGAACGAGCACGTCGAGAGCCGTACCCGGGACGTCGGGGACCTGGATTCGGGCGGACAGGGCGCTGGGGCCACGGAATTCCACGCTGACCGCGGGCCATGTGGCCCGGCCCTGCTGCAACTCAAGCTGCACGCCAGGGGCGAAGTTCGCACCTTCCACTAGGCTGTGTCTGAGAACGCCACCCTGAGGTAGCGTTCAATGAAAGCGACCTGAATCATCGCGATGAAGTTCACGGCCAGCTTCTCGAATCGTGTGCCCAAGCGACGGCATTCCTTGAGCCAGCCGATGCACTGCTCGATGGTGCAGCGTTGACGATAGAGCTTCTGGTCGAAGCGGTGCCGCCCGTCGTCGGGGTGCTGGTCGCTGCGCCGCGGAATGACGACGCGAATCGAATGGCGGTGAAGCCAGGAGCGGATGCGCGGGTAGCTGTAGCCCTTATCGCCCGCCAGGCACTCCGGCCGCGTCCGTGGCGGACCGAGGGGCTGGCGGATGCGCACCCGGTTCAGGACTTCTTCGAACTGCGTGCTCTCGTGGACCTGCCCGGCCGTGACGTGGATTGCGAGGGGGAGTCCGTGACCGTCAGCAACCAGGTGGAGTTTGCTGCTGAATCCGCCGCGCGAGCGGCCCAGTGCGTGGTCTTTGGGTTCTTCGGAGCCCCCTTTTTCCCGGCCCCGGCGGCCGCTCGCGAGGCGCGCACCGTCGAACCATCCACGCACCAGAGATCCCAATCGATGTGGCCGTCCGCGTCGAGCCGCATCTGCAAGGACTCGAGGATCCGCTCGAACACCTTGGTGCGGCGCCAGGAGTTGAAGTGATGGTAGATCGACTGCCATGGCCCGTAGCGCTCGGGCAGGTCGCGCCACGGCGATCCGCTGCGCAGCGCCCAGAGCACCCCGTTGAGCACCGTGCGCGGCGGAACCCGCTTCCGTCCCGTCGCAGCAGCAGCCGGCATCAACGGCTCGATCAGCTTCCATTGTTCATCCGTGACTTCGTAGCGTCGCATCCGTTCGACCCTCCCAGCCTCGCCGTCCGTGACGAGGTGGCAGCATCTTACGGCATGCGACCGTTCTCAGACAGAGCCTAGAGTGGAGATCGACGACGGAGCCAACCACTCAGATCTTCCATCGATTGCAGTGGG
>Ga0315286_10000866_pt1 | contig 26433 bp, 12 predicted proteins | sample YL17G10_0_MG_FD_205038 | JGI IMG/M metagenome (GOLD analysis project Ga0315286, IMG submission 205038) | Sediment microbial communities from Yellowstone Lake, YNP, Wyoming, USA - YL17G10_0 | ecosystem: Environmental > Aquatic > Freshwater > Lake > Sediment | place: USA: Wyoming | collected... | reverse complement strand
GAATGGCAACAAAAAACCCTGTTGATTGCTCAACAGGGTTTTTGTTTTATGAATTCAAACCACATGGTCAGAGTCGTACCGTTGTCCGATTTGTGCCTGCTACCGGTGGAGGAGGTTGTCGATCGCCTGAAGTGTTCTTCAGATCGACGCCTCTGGAATGCTCAAACCGGCAGGGCTTGCGGATTTGCTGATCGTTGCGATGGTCTAGGAATTCGGTCATCGAGGCGAGAGGCCTTCTTGTCTGATTGCCTCGAGCTCGTCTGCAGTGAGCACACCGGCCTGGTACAAAAGCAAGTATTCCTGCGAAACACTTTGACCGAAGATCATAAGGTCATCAGTGTTGATCGTCACCCTCACGCCGTTGTCGACCAAAATCCTGATAGGATGATGAACGATGTCGCTGACGACACCGAGTGCAACGTTGCTGCTTGGACAGATATTCAAACGAACGCGGTCAAGCCGTAACCGTTCCATCAGAGGCTTGGATGCCGCTGCGGTAACGCCATGCTGCACTTCGTCGACCTGCAGGAGATCCAACGTCGAAGAAATGTAGTCAGGGCCAGCAAATTCGCCAGCATGAGCTTTGAGTTTCAGGCCATGTCTTCTCGCTTGGCCATAGATTGCACGGTAGGGATTCAGTGGTTCGGCGGTTTCATTCCCGTAGAGATCGACGGATCTGAATATTCCTGATCGGATGCAGATGGAAGCAAGGCGTGTTTGGTCAGCAGCGGGTCTGTCCTTGGACATACCGATCTCAGGTCGGAAGTCGATGCGGTCCTTGTAGGTCTCTACCAGACCGGAGACGAAACGAAAAAAGTCGTCGATGCCCTTCTCAAACAAGGAAATGAAACGCATGTCAAGGCTCATCTCAAGAATGATGACGCTATCCCTGATTGCATCCTGGATTGCTGATTGTGCTGTGAACTGAAAACCGCCAAGCGTATCAGTGTCTGGATAGAGCACCTCATGGGCATACTTGATCATTTCATCCAGCGATGCCATACGTGGTTGCGGACGCTGTATCGGTTTGTCCAGCCACGACTCGACGTGCTCTATCCGTGTGCCGAGGATGGAATGATTATGGATGTCGCTCTTGGGAACGCCTGTGAGAGCGGCGATATCGCCGGCTTGAATTGCGGTGATGAACCGCTGGCTATCGTTTGATGAAGGGACCAATTGATATGTCGATAGAACCCGGGACTGGGAAACAAAAAAGCCGCCCCCCGTTGCCGGAAGGCGGCTTTGAAATATCAGCGCATCTTAGTTGAAGAAGTACTTCACGCTAAGCTGAAAACTGTAAACATCTGAAAGGAAAGTCGTTCTTTCGAATGTGTGATCCATCAGGGCATTGTTGATGCTGCGCATGATGAACTGAGCTTGTCCATTGGCATTCGCGGGACCACCCTGGGCTGTGGTAGGTACGAGCAGCGGTTGTGCATTGACCATCCGCTGACTCCCGCCCCAGCTCTTATTGATGAGATTGCCAATGTTCAGGATATCGAGTCTGAATTGCAGGGTGTGATGCTTTTCGAACATATCAGTGAACACCTCCTGCATAATGCTCATGTCGGCCCTGTAGACCATCGGGAGAAATCTGCCACCGCGTTCTGCGTATTGGCCTCTCCGTGAATTTAGATACTCGTCCTGACTGATGTAGGCATCCCAGGCGGCAGCCTGCTGTGCCGGTGTAAATGCATTTCCCGCCGGTTGCACGAAGTTCATTTCGGAGGTATTCCGTGGGATATAGATCAGGTCATTTGAGGTGTTGCCATCGCCGTTCAGATCGCCGCTGTAGGTGTAGCTCGCGTTGCCGATCGTACTCCCATCCCAGAACAGCGACACGGTTGTCGCACCAAAGTCGAAGTATTCCAACCGATAGGACACGGTCGCAAAGATTCTCTGTCCCGGTGAGGTTGGGGAGAATCCAACAGGAGCATTGTTTGCGTTGCCGGAGATTTGATTGGCGCTCCATGAACCAAAGGCGATCGATCCGGGATCGACAGTATTCTTTGACACGCCGTAGTTGTATGCAATCTTTCCGTAGAAGCCGTGGGAGAGTGGCCGCTCCAATGAACCGGTGATGCTGTAGGAGTATCCCTGGTCCTCGTTCTTCATGACGGTTGCATTTGAAACTCGAGCGTAGATCTTGTTCGTTGTGGTCCAGCGCGGACGATTGTCAGGACCGCTGAAGCTCGTGTTTGGAGCCGTTTGGTTTGCGTTGATGTAATAGATTCCATTGACCTCGCGACCATAGACAAACTCGGCAGTTCCGATCAGGTCAAAGGGGAGTTTCTGATCAACGGCAATGTTAGATCTCCACTGCTGCGGGAACTTGAAGTTGGGATCAGTGAGCGCAAGTTCGTAGGACGAAGCTGGTGCTCCGGTAACCGTGGTGGGTTTGTATTTGTCGGGATTGGGATTGAACGGATATGCCGTTGTATTCTGTACCGAGGTGAAGCCGGTCAGAACTCCCGTGTTTCCGATCTGATTTGAAATCCAGACATAGGCCGGACGGCCGGTGAAAATGCCTGTTCCGCCACGAACCTGTGTGCTGCGGTCGCCCATGATATCCCAGTTGAAACCGACCCGCGGCGACAAGAGAACCTTTGCGTCCGGGAGCTTGGCTGTCGAATAGGTTACCGGATTCAAGTTCTCATCCCTAAACACAAGGCTATCTGCGTCCGCGTTGGCGAATCCAGTTTTGCCGAAGCTCGGGATATCAAATCGCAATCCGAGTGTCAACCGTAACGAATTGGTTACCTGCCACTCGTCTTGTGCGTATGCGCCAATATAGTAGACATCGAGAGGTTGTACAGGTTTATCGCTGCCAGGAATGTTGTTGTAACGTACCTGGAACCTGTTTAATGTCACCGGAGAAACGGTCCTATTGGGATTTGCCAGGTAGCCGTTGACATCCGTGTAGAAATCAGCGAGAGAGTTATAGACATACACACTCTGCTTTCCGGGGAAGAAGACGTTTTCTGAATGATACTTCTCGCCCGCCACCCCAAACGTCAGAACATGACTCCCCATATCGATGGAGAAGTTGTCCTGCAATTGGTAGCTGCTGTAGCGCAATTCGTTGTTGGGTGTGAAGGGCTCAGAACCGAACGATGTATACACCGAGCTTCCGCTTAGAATATCCACGAACGGGAACAACTTTCCGACATCGCCGCGGCTCTCATCGCTATAGCTGTACCCGACGATGAGACTATTCGACATGTTGTCAGATACGATAGAGCTCCACTCACCTACGATGGATCGAATGTTCTCCAGTATTGAGTAGTTGGATGCGGAAAAGTTCAGGCCCGTTGTATTTGTCCGTCGTGTGCCATTACCCAATGAAGAGGAATTGGAGAGCAGCACTGGTGTTTCTGAATCTAGATGGTTGTAGCGCAGGACCAGCTTGTTGTTGATATCCAGGTTATAATCGAGTTTCGCAAGGAATCGCGTGCCTGGAGTCGCAAAACTGTACCCCTGGTATGTGCCGGGATTGTATCCAAAATTGGTTTGAAGGTAGCTGCTGAGCGCATCCAGATCGGAAGCCAACACTCTGGTCATGTTCCCACCCGCTGTCGCTCCTCCGGGATTAGCCGTGAATGTCGTTCCGGGTGCGGTCGTCTTGTCCCCTTCAAAGTTAACGAAGAAGAATAGTTTGTTCTGGATGATGGGACCGCCCAGGCTGAGCGTGAGTTTGTTATAGTCGAATGTACCCGGGTTGAATGTATTGGTGTCGACTTTCGTACCGACCATGCTCTGATTGCGGAATCCGTATGCGACGGTTCCGAAGAAACTGTTTTGGCCGCTCCTCGTTACAGCATTGACCGCAGCGCCAACAAAGTTTCCCTGACGGACATCGAACGGAGCCAGGTTGATCTGCACTTGTTCGATAGCATCAAGAGAAATCGGAGCAACGCCTGTTCTTTCACCAGGCTGTCCGGCCAGACCAAAGGAATTGTTGAAATAGGATCCGTCGAGGGTCGTGTTATTGTATCGATTGTCCTGACCAAGATACGAGGTCCCACCACGCGCCTCTGGGGTCAAGCGGGCGAAGTCCGCAAACTTGGCAGATATGGAAGGAAGAGTGGCAAGCGTCAATTTGCTGATGTTTGTCGACGCGCCCGTTCTTCCAGCGTTCATGAGTGCGGTGCGTTCACCAGTGACAACAACTTCAGCTGCCTGGACGCTTTCCTCGACCAACGTGAAATCCAGATCGAGAGTTTGCGCCAGCGTGGTGTACACATTCTCCAGTACCTGTTTCTTGTATCCGATGAAGGATACCGAGACGGTGAACGGTCCGCCGACGCGAACGTTAGGGACTGTGTAACGACCGTTCTCGCGCGTGCTGATACCATATTGGGTTCCGGACGAAACGTGGGTTGCCAATACAGTTGCTCCGGGCAACGGTTGTCCATTCTTGTCTTGAACAATGCCAGTGATTGTAGCCGTGGTGATCTGAGCTTGAACGCTGCTACATAACATCAGCAGACAAATTCCAAGTGCAAGAACACCATAGGCTCTCATAGTGGAAAGGTTCATTCTAACCTCCTGAGGTATGGGTTTTGTTTGATGAGATGAGTTAGGGTTAAGCAAGATCGAACAAAGGTGAAGTTCGTGAAAAGCTGTCGCGGCATGCAGCAGGTGAGAGGGGACTAACATGCCGCAGACAATCTCTCTAAAAACCGAACAAACGTACTTAACAAATCCTAGAGATTCAAGAAGAATGTGATGTATGATTGATGCGTTCTTCGATTGCTGTTTCAGAAGGGGGAAGAAGCATCGATACAGCTTGGTGTCGGTCCAGCAAATCGTCGATGAAGATTGTTTGAAGATCAGGTTGTCGGAGTGGATTCGTTTCATTCAACGAACTTTTTGAGAGAATGCAATCGGCTTGAATCCAAAACGTACCAATGGTCGAAATATCTTCTTCAGTTGCTCAGCAGTATCATCGCCGAACAATCTCAGCATACACTGGGATAACTCTCATCTAGCGACTGTGAGCACTGACTCTTGCGACTACGACGAAACTCCTGGTACCATAGCTCAAGAATTTTTTTCCTGCGGTCCTGAGGAGTTGTCCTTTGGACCATAGAGCAATCCCATTGGGCTGAAACCCTTGAAGTGAACTGAGCTTATCGCAACGTCAATAACTATATGCACTTACGGTCACGACAGGGAGATTGACCCGTCAGCTTTTTCAGCCATTTCTCATGAATTCTAGTCAAGGCACAAAGAGCCCATAAACATTGATCTATTTTGAAATCTCTATTGACATTTGCAATAAATCCCATATATTTCGGGGGAAATTCAGAACAGTCTTACTTGATTGAACATACAGCAAGGTTTCGATATAGAAAGTTAACTAATCCTATCAACCATTAACCACAAAAGGAGTTTCCAATGGGAAAAGCAATGTCCAAGAGTCAGATTGCGGCACATATTGCCAGCAAGTTTGATCTCAAGAAAAAGGTAGCTGTCGCCATATTGGAAGAGATGGCAAGTGTTGCTTATCGTGAAGCAAAGAATTCATTCACGCTGCCAGGCATCGGAAAACTGGTTTTGGTTGATCGCAAGGCCCGTCAAGGACGTAATCCAGCGACTGGCGAAACAATTCAGATTCCTGCGAAGACAGTCGTGAAATTCCGCGTTGCAAAGGCTGCAAAAGAAGCGATTCTGAAGACCAAGTAATACGAGGCTTATTCAGATTGGCTTGGGCGCCGGTGGTTCAGACCATCGGCGTTTTTTTTCTCGCGCGAGATGATCATTTCGAGCGACACAAGGCAACAATTCCTGCAATCAGAGCCAGGAAACCGTCAGTCCTGGTATTTGATCGCGACACGAGGCGCCATACACGTTCTTGGCGTCCTTTGCGCTTCCCCCGCAAGACAGTTTTCCAAACATGATCCTGCCACAAGCTATCGCCGCCACGCACTGATTCTGACCCGAAGCAACTGCGGCTAAAGTCGAATCCTGCCTTCAATCGATGGGGAGTTACACACTGACCACAATGGTCTGGACTCAGGGAGTCAAACAAGAAGGGGAATCAGACTGTCAACCATGGACTCTGCTCAGCGAGACAAGTATGAACAACGATTAGAAGACAACACGTGCGTGTTGGGACGTATAGTGGTAGATCGTCATATTCGTGTTCCATCGGAATGATCCGCCAGGGACTTCGTACGAGCATTGCACAGACCTTGAAAGGAATCCGCCACAACGGTGAACGCGTCGGCTTCCGGATTGCCATCAGGTTCGGGAGAACAAAAGGGACTACAGCAAGACATTCCATTCAAAATGATTCACAGATAGGCCGAACTTCAGCAACCTCCAAGGCTCTTTCATAATGAGATGGGGCGCTGGTGTGTTCGCTTCACAATGTACTCGAGCAGGCACGATTCCAATGAACTTCCAGAGTCCAGGATCCTGCTTCCCAGGTGGAAAGGTGCGTCGCCAACGCAGGAACTTCCGGAATATCTTATGGAAGCAATCCAAATGTTGAGCGTGGCACTGGTCCAGGGAGAGCTGGCATCCAAGAAGTCCAAAAGGGGGGACGAAACAATGCAATCTGGTCTTCAAACGTCAAGCTGTATGCCAGCAATGGTCTAGCACATTGAGTCCGTTTGAGGGGAGTGAACTGGGGTTTCGAGCATGCCAATGCCTTCTGGGGTAGGAGAGCAAGGATCGAAGTCCATAGCTTCTGTGTTAGTTGATTTCCCAGATTTGGAAGAGGTGGAATGACACAGGGAGGTCCCCGAGGGTTGCTGTTGTTACAGCAAATCAACCTCGTTGCAATCCAAGCAAGGACGGAGGCGGAGAGACGACGGAAGGTCTCTCGCATGTTTTCCCGTCAACGTAATTTTCTTCGATGAAGCAATTTTTCGCTTGCTTCCAAATCATAAATTCTTCAAATTGTGGAAGCCCTTCCAAGAACTAAAGCCCAAATTCGTACATTGCCACCGACCATCTACGACATAGCAAAGGCAGCAAACGTTGGGATCGGTACAGTCTCGCGTGTGCTGAACAATCATCCAAGTGTGTCTCACGAGACGCGAGCAGGCGTTCTGAAGGTTGCGAACAGGCTCAACTGGCATCCCCATCCCTACGCGCGCGGATTGGCGAAACAGCGCACGAACTCAATCCTCGTAGTCGTTCCATTTTTCTCGACATACTTTTTTGTCGAAGTCCTTCGTGGCGTGCAATCAAAACTACGGGAGATGGATTATGATCTCATTCTGTACGGAATGAATGATCCTCGCCACGTTGAAGAACTACTGAAGCGGAATTCACTACGTGTCCGTGTCGACGGAGTTCTTTTCTTGTCGATGCCGTTGCCGGCCGCATTCATTGATGAGTATCACCGTCTGAAGATTCCCATCGTTGCCGTTGATACTCACAGGAACAACGTCGACAGCCTCTATGCTGAGAATGTGAAGGGTGCGCACACGGCAACGAACCATCTCTTGTCACTGGGTCATCGGCGAATTGGTCTTCTCGGAGCGAGCCTGCGAAGTCAGCCGGCGCGGGAACGCGTCGATGGATACCGTCGGGCCCTGGAAGAGCAAGGTGTCGAGATCGATCCAAACCTCATCAAGACGGGCGGAGCTTCTCCCGTCGATGGTTTCAGTCGTGAGTGCGGCTACGAGGTCATGAAGCAATTCATTGACCTTGGATCGCGACGGCCGACAGCCATTGTTGTGACAAGCGACATTCAGGCCTCCGGTGCTTTGTTGGCAATGGAGGAAGCCGGCCTTCGATGTCCGGACGATATAGCCCTCGTCGGATATGACGACATCGAGCTCGCTTCGCACCTTGGTCTGACGACCATGCGGCAGCCGATGTTTGAAATGGGGGCACTCGCGGTCGGCATGCTCGCAGAAAGACTTGGTGGATCGAGTGCGCCGCCAATTCAGATGCCGTTTGTTCCGCAATTGATTGTTCGAGAAACTTGTGGGGCAGAAGCCGAGCATCGTTGGTCACACAGTCAACTTGAACCGGCCATCTGAATGAATTCGCGACAGAGAATCATGAGATACCAGACAGCATATCGTATCCGCGGTCCTTTGTTGCCATTCGTCATCCTGCTTCTCTGTTTTCTACAAGCTATCCCTGCATCTGCACAAGCGCCGACGTCCTTGAAACCGAAGTCTTCAATGTCCACTGTCCCAGAGTGGGCCAAGCAAGTTGTCTGGTACCAGATCTTTCCGGAGCGATTCCGAAACGGGGACACATTGAACGATCCCAGAGCGCACGACCAGCAAGGCTCCTGGCCGCATCAGGTCGCAGAAGGCTGGCAAGTGAGCAGGTGGACGGGCGATTGGTACGAATCGCAGCCATGGGAACAAAAGGATGCGAAGGGATTCTATTTCCATGCACAACAGCGGCGCTATGGTGGTGATCTTCGAGGCATCATACAGAAGCTTGATTATCTCAAATCCATGGGCATCGGGGCCATCTATCTGAATCCGATGTTTGAATCCCCCTCCTTGCATAAGTACGATGCGAAATCCTATCATCATATCGATAAAAATTTTGGGCCGGATCCAGAGGGCGATCGGAAGCTGTGGACCAAAGAAGATCCTTCAGATCCAAAAACATGGGTGTGGACTTCTGCGGACAAGCTCTTTCTGGATTTTGTGAAGGAGGCTCACAAGCGGGGGATGAAGGTTGTTATCGACGGCGTGTTCAATCATGTCGGTATGACGTTTTGGGCGTTTGAGGATGTCAAGAAGAACCAGCAATCGTCCCGTTTCAAGGACTGGTTCACAGTCAAACAGTGGGATGATCCGAAGACTCCAAACGATGAATTCGAATACGAAGGGTGGTTTGGAATCCGCGAATTGCCTGAAATCCGTGAGGATGAAAATGGCATCGTTCACGGACCGCGCGAGTATATTGCTGCCGCGGTTCGGAGATGGATGGATCCTAACGGCGATGGAAATCCAGAGGACGGCATCGATGGATGGCGGCTTGATGTTGCAGAGAAAGTAAGCGGTGCCTTCTGGCGTGAATTCCGTACCTGGGTTCGCTCGATCAACCCGGAAGCATATATTGTCGGCGAGGTTTGGTGGGAGGACTGGAACAATGACAAGATGTTTAATGCCGCTCCGTGGCTTCAGGGTGATATGTTCGATGCCGTCATGAACTATCGATGGGCCCGTGAAGCGTTCCGGTTCTTTGGCGGCGGCAAGGACAACATCAGCGCGTCGCAGTTTCTCAAACGTCTTCAAGCTCTGCTGGATGATTATCCGAGGGCATCGAACTATGTGCTTATGAATCTCTACGATAGTCACGACACAGAGCGCATGGGCTCTCGCCTGATGAATCCGGATCTACAATACGATCATCGGGGGAGCCCGACCGACAATCCTTCGTACGAGGTGCGGAAGCCGGGTTCTCGCGAGCTGATGGTGCAGAAACTGATGGCCCTCTTTCAGATGACGTACGTCGGCGCACCCATGATCTACTACGGAACCGAAGCCGGAATGTGGGGAGCGGACGACCCGGATTGCAGAAAACCGATGCTCTGGCAGGACTATCGATTTGACGACGAAAAGAGTCATCCGTTCAAGAGAGATCGCACGGGCGATCCAAACAGATTCGACCAGGAGCTGTACCGGTGGTATTCCACACTCATCGGGCTGCGGAACAGCCAGCCCGTCCTTCGTACCGGTACGTTCGAGCCAATTCCGACGCCTGACGAGAGCGGCGTTCTCGCCTTCCGGCGAGCAGAAGCAGGAACACAGATCGTTGTGGTTCTCAATAATAGCTGGGTAGCGCAGCGTATCACAATCCCCATTTCTCATCAACAGGACGGAGAGCTCAAGGACTTGCTTTCCCAGAGGAAATATCGCGTGATTGACGGTGCAACCACAATGACACTCGAGGGAAAATCCGGTGTAGTTCTCCAATGAATTCAAATGACTAATCCCATCACACATAATAAACGAGGAAGGACATGAAAACCGCAAGATTTGTTTTTGTGTTTTTAATGATGCAAGCCGCCTCTCTTCTTTTTGCACAGGAACTGGAGATGCGCGGAAAGGTAACCAGTGCAGAGGATGGAACGGCATTAATCGGTGCCAACATTTTGGAGAAAGGCACCACAAACGGTACCACCACGAATATTGACGGAGAGTTCAGGCTGAGAGTGAAACGGGGTGCCGTGCTGGTAGTATCTTTTGTGGGTTTTGAGAGGCAGGAGATAGCAGTAACTGAGGAAACATATCTCACGATCTCATTGAAAGCCGCTGCCGTACAAGTTGGAGAGGTTGAAGTAGTAGGGATCGGGTATGGAGAGGTTAGAAAAGCCGATGCCACCGGCGCTGTCACAGCCATTTCGGCGAAGGATTTCAACCGGGGAACAGTTACATCCCCCCAGGAATTGCTTGTTGGCAAGGCGGCCGGCATTGTTACGAGTACGCTTGGTGGTGCTGCAGGAGCAGGAACTCAAATCCGTATTCGGGGCGGTTCATCCGTCTCTGCCAACAATGATCCCTTGATAGTGGTCGATAACATACCTTTGGAAAGCAGCGGTATTTCAGGTATGGCGAACCCACTTTCGACGATCAATCCAAATGATATTGAGTCGATAACCATTCTCAAAGATGCTTCCGCAACTGCTATCTATGGTTCAAGAGCTTCGAATGGTGTAATTATCGTAAAAACCAAGAAGAGTTCAGTTGCACCTGGAGAAGAAGGAATGAGGATAAGCTATACCGGCAATTTTACTCTATCCTCTGCGGACAAGTTACTATCTGTGTTGAATGGAAACGAATTCAGAGCATTAGTTGCAGATAGGGTTGCAAACCATGGACTAACCTCGGCAGCTCTCGGCCCACTAGGAGCTGCAAATACAGATTGGCAAAAAGAGATTTTCCAATCGGCGCCTCAAACCGAACACAACGTAAGCATAAGCCACGTTATTGGTTCAATCCCATACCGTGTTTCATTGGACTATTTGTACCAGGATGGAATTCTGAAACACAACAACATCAATAGAAAGAACGTTACGCTCGCAGCGACGCCATCGCTCTCGGACATCGGTTTGAGTATGGAATTGAATGGCTCGGCTTCCTGGATCGGTAATGATTTTTCAAATAATGATGCAATCGGCTCCGCCCTTGAATTTGACCCAACACAGCCGATTAGGAACGGGAACACAAAATATGGCGGTTATACGGCGTGGACTGAGCTTAGCTCCGGTGACCCGCTCAATGGCCGACCAAATAACATTGCAACTCATAATCCAGCTGCCCGTTTGGCATATCGTCACAATACTTCTGATGCGAAGCGATATATTCTGGGTGGCAAAACTGACTATGTTATTCCTTTCGTGGCCAATTTGAAAGCGACCTTGAATCTTGGATACGACTACTACAAGACGACCGGAAGCGATATTACCGATACATTGGCTTCCTGGTCATTTAGAGAGCCGGAAACCCAGATTCGAGAGTATACCCAAACAAAGAAAAATAGCTTGCTCGATCTCTATCTGAACTACAAAGGAGAATTCGATTTCAACAAGTTTGACCTTACGGCCGGGTATTCCTATCAGCATTTCTATAATGAAGGACAAAACTCCAACAGGGCATGGAATCCGTCACTCCCGGGCGCAAGAACAACGCCATACAAGAATGAGTACTATCTCATCTCGTTCTTTGGCAGGTTGAACTATACGTTGTTCGACAGGTATCTGTTGACAGCCACGTTGAGAGATGATGGTTCTTCAAGATTTGGTGAGAACAATCGTTGGGGTTTGTTCCCGGCAGCAGCGCTTGCCTGGAAACTGACCGAAGAGCCGTTTATCGGCAAATCGGAGACTGTGAATGAGCTTAAGCTTCGTCTAAGCTGGGGAGAGACCGGCCAGCAAGATATCGGCAACAACTACTATCCCTACATCCCAACCTATACGGCCAGCACGTCCGGCGCTTACTATCAGTTTGGGAATACATACTATTCCACGCTTCGTCCTGATGCCTATGATGCGAACATAAAATGGGAGAAGCTCACATCGCTCAATGCAGGATTGGATTTTGCGCTGTTCAATAAACGAGTATCCGGTTCTATCGATGTGTACAAGAATTCTTCCGATGATTTGTTGAACAGTATTCCTATTCCCGTCGGCAGCAACTTCTCCAACTACTTGCTGACGAACGTCGGTTCGATGGTCAACAAAGGCATCGAAGTGAGTTTGAACGTTTCGCCGATTCTGGAGAAAGACTACTCGTGGGAAATTGGAATAAACTTCACGTATAACAAGAACGAGATAACGAAGTTGACCCTCACCGACGATCCCTTGTATCCCGGCGTCAATACCGGCGGCATATCAGGTGGTGTCGGAAATTCAGTGCAAAAGTATATTGTCGGGTACCCTGCAAGAGTGTTCTTCTTGTTCAATCAGGTATATGGCAGCAACGGCAAACCGATTGAGGGTCTCTATATTGATAAGAGCGGCATGGGAGGAAGCGTATCCGGCAATGAGTTAAATAAATACTACCTGAAATCGCCGGATCCTACATACTTGGTGGGCATCTCTTCCAAGATCAACGTCGAGAACTTTGACTTGAGTTTTTCCGGCAGGTTGAGTATCGACAATTACGTCTACAACAACAATGCATCGAACAGAGCCCTCTATCAACAGCTCTACAACCAGAGCGGATATTTGTCGAATATCTTGTCAGATGTCACGAAGACAGGTTTCATGACGGCGCAGTATTGGTCGAGTTTCTACTTGGAAAACGCGTCGTTCTTTAAGCTGGACTATGTTAGCATTGGTTATAACTTCACATCCTTCTTCGGGAGCGGTGCCAGTGGTCGGATCGGCTTCACGGCACAAAATGTACTTGTGATCACCAAGTATAGCGGTTTGGACCCCGAAGTTGCGAACGGTATTGATAACAACATATATCCGCGCCCTCGAAACTACATGATGACGCTGAGTCTTAATTACTAGGGAGGAAGTAATCATGAAGAAGATTGTATATTTAGCACCAGTCATATTTGCTGGGTTGATGTTTTCGTCCTGTGTGAAGGATTTGGAGGTGGAACCGATTGATCCAAACGTGAATACGTTGAACAATGTGTTTAAGGATCAGGCGGCCTACAAACGAGCCCTGGCCAAGGTCTATGCCAGCTTTGCCATTAGCGGGCAAACAGGTGGCGGTGGCGGAAGCCCTGATATTGCAGGTATTGACGAGAACTTTGGCAACTACCTTCGGCAGTATTGGGACTTACAGGAACTCCCAACTGATGAAGCGATCATGGCGTGGGACGATGCCACCATTAAAGACTTCCATTGGCAAACGTGGTCTTCCAATGATGTCTTCATTGCAGCGCTCTACTCAAGAATATTCTACACTGTTGCTGTCAGTAATGAATTCATCAGGAATGTCAATAGCAATATTGGGTCGGCCTCCGGCACTCTCCTGAGTGACTTAAAGGCCTTCAAAGCAGAGGCTCGGTACCTGCGTGCTCTCGCCTACTGGCATGCGATTGACCTGTTTGGCAACGTTCCGTTTGTCACTGAAGCGGATCTGCCGGGAGCATTCTTCCCCAAGAGAATTACGCGGGCTGATCTCTTCAGCTATATTGAAAGTGAGCTGAAGGCGATCGAGACCGATCTTCTTCCTGCGAGAAGTAACGAATATGGAAGAGCAGATCGAGGAGCAGCCTGGTTTTTACTTGCCAAATTGTACCTCAATGCAAGAGTCTACACCGGCACAGATCGATATTCCGAGGCGCTCACATACATTAACCAAGTCATTGCTGCCGGATATACCCTCGACGCCAATTATGCGCGCGTTTTCAGCGCGGATAACAACACAAGCTCCGAGCTCATTTTCCCGATCGCCTGTGACGGACAGAATACCCAGGGATACGGAGCCATGACCTTCGTCTTGCATGCTTCCAACGGCGGCGGGATGCCTCTGAATGGCATTGACGGCGGCTGGGGTGGAATCCGAACCATCAAGGATTTTGTCAGCAAATTCAATATCGTCGAGAGTAATTTCAGTTCAACCACTCAGTACAGTGCCGCCGATACAAGGGCAATGTTCTTCTTTGACAAGTCGAGCTGGACTTGGGACGTAAGTAATGTCGGTACATTCACCCAGGGAATTGGCGTAACCAAGTTCAAGAACGTGACTGCCAGTGGCGGAGCCGCACCCAATGCTCATCCAACGTTTGTTAGCACAGATTTCCCGATGTTCCGATTGGCAGATGCCTATCTTATGTATGCCGAAGCTGTCGTACGTGGCGGTACGGGCGGAAATACGGCAACTGCTGTCGGATATATCAACGCTCTGAGACAACGTGCCTACGGCAACGCAACGGGAAACATTACCAATACTGACCTAACGTTGAATTTCCTTCTGGATGAGCGGGGCCGGGAGTTGTACTGGGAAGGTCACCGAAGAACAGATCTGGTCCGTTTTGGACAATTCACCAATGGCACCTATGTTTGGCAATGGAAGGGAAGAGTTCAAAACGGGATTCAGACTGCTTCCTACAGGGACTTGTATCCTATCCCGATCAATGACCTGAATGCCAATCCAAATTTAGTGCAAAATCCTGGCTACTAAGAACATAGAATATTCTTCAAAGGAAATAAGCATGAAAAACATAATATTGTCAGTTCTGTTGATAGTCTTCGGACTATTGTTCGCTTCATGTGAGAGTGACATTAGCGAACCAAAGATGAGTGCAACTCCCACTACGCCGACAGCGGCGAATGCGGTGTTGCCGGACTCAGTTAATATGAACTACGCGGATAGTTTGTTGACGTTCTCCTGGTCTGCGGCCGACTTCGGATTCAACTCGTCCACCACGTATGTCGTGCAGCTATCAGATTCGGCTAACTTTCCGAAAGTCGCGAGTCTCATCACGACCCAGAGGTTAAGCGGCACGGCGAAGGTAAGCGACGTGAATGCTATCATCCTGGCGTGGGGTTATCCGTTCGGGACATCGATAACGGTCTACTATCGGGTCACCGCATCAGTGAGCGCCTCCGCCGCCACCGCCTACTCAGCCGTCAAAACCATGAGCTTCAAGCCGTATGATGTGCTGATCAACTACCCCATGGTGTATGTACCGGGTGCTTATCAAGGCTGGTCCCCAGGGGCTACAAATGGAAGGTTGTTTTCTTACGGATTCAATTCTCAATACGCCGGAATAGTGCGCATCAAAGATGGTACGAATGCGACGTCTGAATTCAAGATTACCAGTGCGCCGGATTGGAATCATACAAACTGGGGCGGCACATTGACAAAAACAGGTAATAATTATTCAGGTACGCTTGACCCATCTGGTAATAATCTAAGTGTGAGCGCAGGTACGTATGCAATTACTGTTGACGTTACGACATTGGCAATTACATTAACCAAAACCGATGATTGGGGAATTATTGGTGATGCAACCGCTGGTGGTTGGGGTTCAAGTACCCCCATGTTCTATAACGGTCAAAGAAAATTGTGGGAGATCACAGCTAGTTTGACCGTGGGTGCTTTTAAGTTCAGGGCAAACGATGCATGGGATCTTAATTATGGCGATACTGGTGCGGATGGTACTCTGAATGCTGGCGGAGATAACATAGCCGTAACTACTGCAGGCAACTATACAATTCGGATGGATGTGGTAAAACTCACATATACTGTCAAGAAGAACTAAACGAGTCTGATCACGGTAGGCTGTCTCAAGAAGAATCGCAGCAATTGATTCGTGGTTCTTTCCACATGAACACATACGGGCGGGAGGATGGCTCTTCCGCCCGTGTTCGTTCAAGGATGAGCCTTCCGTGAGTTCCATGACGATGTTCACCATTGTTTATGTTGGATCGCAGGCCGCACTTGTGATGTCCTTCCTCGGGTTCGCTCAGCCAGTATCTTTTGACCATACGATTCCGGAGTTCGGTTCCGGAACAACCGATCGGCACGTTGTGTAGAGGCGGTCATGAAACTCATCTACTCGCTCCCGTTCTGTACGCTGTTGTTCGGCCAGGCTTTCTCGCAACTCGTGGTCACGGTTCCGCAGTATGCGACCGAAAACGATTCGATCGTTGTCCGGTTTGATGCGACGCAGGCAGGTGCCTCGGAGCTTCTTAACCACGGCGGAACGGTGTACACCCACACCGGGGTGACGACAAACAAGGGGGTGTGGCGGTATGTGAGGGGAACCTGGGGCGACAATCCGTCGCAACCCTCGTTGACACGCCTCGGCACGAACCTCTACCAGCTCACGATCGGCCGTCCGCGGCAGTTCTATGCCATCACCGACCCTACGGAGCATGTCCAGGCACTCGACTTTGTGTTTCGCAGTGCCGATGCGACAAGGCAAACACGTCCGGACATCTTCGTTGCGCTGTTCACATCGGGACTTTCAGTGGTCGTGGATTCACCTTCGGTCTCCGTGGCCTTTGGAGACCCGCGACGGTCGCCGGTGTGTGTGCGCCAGGCCGACACGGTCCATGTGCGGATCTCTGCAGCGCAACTGGGAACCAAGCTCACCTCGCTCAGGCTGATCATCAACGGCACCGAAGTGCAACACACCGATTCGACCAGTATTCGGTATGACTTTGTTGCGGCGAACCAGCCGGTCGGCGTGAACACCGTGACCGCCATCGGAACCGACACGCTCGGATTCGCCGACACGACGGCCTTTGTCATCATGGTGAATCCGCCTCTTGCGGAAACGGCCTTGCCCGCCGGCGTGGAATACGGCATCACGTATGTCAACAACACGACCGTCACACTGGCTTTGTTGGCTCCGTACAAACAGTATGTCTACGTGGTGGGAGATTTCAACGATTGGAAGGTGGACACCGCCTACTATATGCGCCGGCAGACCGTTGATCCCAACAATGTTGTGTGGTGGATTACCCTGAACGGTCTGACGCCGGGACAAGAGTACGCGTTTCAATATCTCGTCGATGGGAATCTCCGCATTGCCGATCCGTATTCCGCAAAGGTCCTTGACCCGTGGAACGACTCAACCATCACGACCTCCACGTATCCCAATCTGAAGCCGTACCCCTACGGAAAGACTGGCGAGCCCGTTTCAGTCCTGATGACGAATCAACCCGCGTACAGCTGGCACACGACGAACTACCACCGGCCGGCGAAGACCGACCTTGTCATCTATGAGCTGCTCGTGCGGGATTTCGTCTCCACGCACGCCATGAAAACACTGATAGACACGTTGGGCTATCTCAAGACCCTGGGGGTCAACGCGATTGAGCTGATGCCTGTCATGGAGTTCGAGGGAAACGAGAGTTGGGGATACAATTCAAGTTTCCATCTTGCTGCGGACAAATACTACGGTCCCGCGAATGACCTGAAGGCGTTCGTCGACTCGGCGCACGCCAAGGGTATGGCGGTAATCCTCGATATCGTACTGAATCATGCGTTCGGGCAATCCCCTCTCGTCCGGTTGTATTGGGATGCGGCCAACAACCGTCCTGCGCCGAACAACCCGTGGTTCAATCCCGTGGCGCGGCATCCGTTCAATGTCGGATATGACTTCAACCATCAAAGTCAGGCTACGAAAGATTATGTTGACCGGGTAACAAAGTATTGGCTGACAGAATACAAGGTGGACGGATTCAGGTTCGACCTCTCGAAGGGGTTCACGCAGACGTTTAGTGGCAGCAATGTTGATCTTTGGGGACAATACGATCAGTCCCGTATCGATATCCTGGAACGAATGGCGCACAAGATTTGGGACATCGACTCGTCGGCCTACGTGATTCTGGAACATTTTGCCGCCAACAGCGAAGAGACTGTTCTTGCCAGTCACGGAATGATGCTGTGGGGGAACATGAACTCGAACTACAATGAAGCCGCGATGGGGTACAATGACAACAACAAATCGAACCTTTCGTGGGGGTCGTACCTGACAAGAGGCTGGACATATCCGCATCTCATCACCTACATGGAAAGCCATGACGAAGAACGGTTGATGTACAAGAACCTCCAGTATGGCAATGCAGACGGGTACTATAACGTCAAGACTCTTTCGACGGCACTGAGTCGAATCAAGCTGGCTGCTGCGTTCTTACTCACCATTCCCGGACCGAAAATGATCTGGCAGTTTGGCGAGCTCGGCTATGACATATCCATCGATTTCGGGGGAAGGCTCAGCAACAAGCCGATCCGGTGGGACTACTCTAACGATCCTGCGCGGAGAGTCCTGTTCAAAACCTTCGCTGCACTCACAAGATTGAAAGCGCAAGACGCGTTCAGGAGTACCAATTTCGTCGTGAGTGTGGCTGGCCCGGCAAAGCGGATTACGATTACTCATCCATCAATGGACGTGACGATCATCGGCAATTTCGACGTCATCTCGCTCGGGATCGATCCAGCGTTCAGTCGGACAGGGATCTGGTATGACTACTTCAGTGGAGACAGCATCAACATCACCAACACGCAAGCGCTTCGGTACCTTCAACCGGGTGAATTCCACATCTATACAACAATGAAGTTGCCAACTCCGGATTTAGGCGAGGGTACCAACGGCGGTCACCCACCGTCCGAGTTCGCCCTTCATCAGAACTATCCCAATCCCTTCAATCTATCGACGACTATTACATTTGACATTCCTGCTGCAAGTACGTTCACACTCAAAATCTACAATGTTCTTGGCCAGGAGATCGCATTGGTCGACGAGGGGGAGCTGCAGCCGGGACGTTACCGGCGGGTGTGGAATGGAACGACGAGCGCAGGCCGCGTTGCTGAGTCCGGTGTTTACTTTGCCCGGCTGCAAATGGATTCACGGGTCGACGTGAAGAAGCTTCTGCTGATCCGGTAACATGAAAACACTCAAGGCAATATCTGCCCTTGGTACAGTTACCTTGCTTCTTGTCTTTGCACCGTTGGCAGTTCTGGAAATCCGCCATGCCGACGGCACTGAAGCCAAACACGAGTCTCGATCAACATCGAATTCCGTATCTCCTGTCGCTTCATACGAAGCAACTCAACGTCAAGACCTTTCAGAACGAATAGCTCCTATGAATGACTCTTATCCTCGTACCGGAAAAACCCTCTATTTGAATATCATCTGGCACCAGCATCAACCTCTGTATCTGGATCCTGAGACGGATCAGCTCCAGGGTCCCTGGGTACGGGCACACGCGACGAAGGACTATTATGATATGGCCGCGGTGTTGGAAGAGTATCCGAATATCCACTTCACGGTGAATCTAACCTCATCCCTTTTGCACCAACTGCAAGAATACTACGTCAACCGGTTGAAGCCCTTTGTCGATGTCAGGAGGAACAGAGTTAACGCTAAGGCATATTTCTCCAAGATGGCCGCCAAAACTGATCCGTGGATAGACCTTGCACTCAAGGATACAAAGACGTTCAATAAAAGAGATCTCAAATATCTCCTCACGAACGTCTGGAATGCATTCGGCGTGAGCGAAGTCATGATGGACCGCTTTCCAGAGTATAAGAAATTGAAAGAGAATTTTGCCGCAGCCGGTGTTGAAGGTCTCACGGAACAGCAAATGCGGGAAATCAAATTCTGGTTCTACATGGCCTGCATGGATCCGGATTTTCTCGAAAAGAAGGTCAAGCTGGCGACCGGCGCAGTGGTCGATCTATCGGATGTGATCGGAAAAAACCCGGACGGTACTTACACACTCAAGAAGGTTATTACGGAAGACGATTGCAATAGGATTGTTGCAGAAACCTACAAAATCTGTGCAGCGATCGTGCCCATCCATAGGAAACTGATGTACCATCCTTCTCGTTTCAGTGGACAAATCGAGGTCATCACGACCCCCTATTATCATCCAATCCTCCCTTTGATATATGATTCGGATCTGGCGAAGCTTTGTCAGCCGAACGATCCGATGCCAGCGAGGTTCCACTACCCCCAGGATGCCGAGGCCCAGGTGGGAAAGGCGGTTGCATTCTTCAAGAAGACCTTCGGCATAAAGCCGACAGGCATGTGGCCGGGGGAGGGATCGGTAGCTCATGATGTTGTCAGGGTCTTTGCAACACAAGGAATTGCCTGGATAGCCACAGACGAAAAGATCCTCGAACGATCGAAACCTGCTCAGTTGCCCAAGTACTATCCCTATGCCGTCCCGGGGGAGCACGGTGTAGAAGAGGGAGTGACTGTGGTGTTTCGTGATACCGAACTATCGGACAAAATTGGGTTCGTCTACAAGAACTATGGGGGAGAAGATGCAGCTGAAGACTTCATTCAGGGGGTTCTCAAGTTTGTTCCTGCTGAGAAGGAGCCCGACCGGCTCCTCACTGTCATACTCGATGGAGAAAACGCCTGGGAGTGGTACAGGTATGACAATGACGGAAAAGGGTTCCAGAATGGGCTTTATCGAAAGCTATCGAAGCTCTATGAAACTCAACAGGTTATAACGACTACGGTCACTGAATATCTGAGGGGCAATCCGAAAAGGAACATTCCAGCTCACCCAGTTCGCGATCTACCAAAGTTGGATTGGTTGTACCCGGGCTCATGGATAAACGCCAACTACGATACATGGATTGGCGAACCCGAAGAGAATCGGGCTTGGGAGTATCTCTTGCTTGCCCGACAGGATCTCGCGAAGTCAGGACTGGAGCAGCCCGATCCCAAAGCGGGAGCACCGAGAGAGGGAACGAAGGCATGGCACGCCTATCTTGCATGGGAATCCCTTTACGCTACCGAAGGATCGGATTGGTTCTGGTGGTATGGCACGGACCAAAACGCTCCGGCCGGAGATCGACCATTCGACCTCGCATTCATCACGCACCTGAAGAATACCTACAAGTTTGCCAAGCTGGCAGGTGGCGCCATGCCATCGAGGGATTTCAAACCAATCATCGGTGAAGATACTCCAACGCCTTCAGGCCAAGGCACGATGAGCCAGAGTAGGCAGGACATGGTGCGAGTTGTCTTTGAATGTGATGCCTCTGATATCTACGTCCGCAAGACCCTTTACATTGCCGGGAACCATGAGTCGATTGGACAGTGGGTTCCGAACAAAGTGAGACTGTATGACGATGGAACCCATGGAGATAAAAAAGGAGGCGACGGGATATGGACGGTGGAGGCCCTACTTCCAGACGGCTACGAAGTTGAATACAAATACTCCAACAGCGGTGCCGAGGGGAATTGGCAACCGGGAGAGGAATTTGGGATCGTCAATCGCAAGTTTAAGGTGGAAAAGAAGAACGGAGACAAACTCGTCGTGCGGAGTAGATTCGGCGCGTTGTAGCGAATCACAACCCGATGCACTCCAATGCATGGATACCAAACCTTTCACGAACCAACTCATCAGGGAATGATCATCGTATGCTCACAATTCAAAAGCGTCTGACGAATTCGTTCTACGTTCTCACGAGTCTGCCCGCCACCGCAATGGGCTTTGCACTCTCGATCCAGATTTCTGCTCTGAGCTGGCTGCTGACGACGAAGTACAATCTCCATATCGACGAAGTCGGCTTTGTCTGGGCTGCCGGGCCACTGGCCGGCATATTTGGCCAGGTCATCATAGGCTTGGTGAGCGACAAGGTTTGGTTCTGGGGAGGACGTCGGCGTCCGTTTGTCCTGATCGGCGGTGTCCTTGCTGCCGGCATGCTCATGGCACTCCCCAATATCGATGTGATCAACGATCGATTGGGGATTGGCAGTTTGCTTGCAGTGGCGATTGCCGTTGCTCTTACGCTGGACCTTGCGATCAATATCAGCTTTAATCCGACGCGCTCGATCATTGCCGATGTCACGCCCGAGGGGAATCCACGCACAAAAGGATACACCTGGATGCAGACGATTTCCGGTTTCTTCGGTGTTCTGGCCTATCTCATTGGTGCCACACTGGGCAACTACATACTGATCTATGCCGGCGTCGTGCTCGTGTTTTTGTTTTCCATCGTCCCCATGTTTTTCATCACAGAAAACAAAGAGCTGAATGTCGCCGTCGATGCCGCGACAGAGAAGAAGAACCGGTCGGCGACGGAGTGGGGGCAGCTCTTGCGAATCTATTTGGCCCACGGCTTTTCGTGGATCGGGATCCAGACCATGTTTGTCTACATCATTGCCTATATCCAGCAGAAATTCTTCACCGGCGTTGCCGATCAGTCCGTGATCAACATGCAGTCGGGTCAGATCATAGCCATCGCGTTTGCCGTTCTCAACACCGTCGGATTCATACTTCCCGCGTTCGTCCTCGAACCCATTGTGGAAAAAATTGGCCGGGTGAAGACACATATCATGTGCGTGGCGGTCATGTCTCTGGGCTATTTTGGTATCGTGCTGTTTGGTAACACTCCTCTTGCGCTGTACGTTTTGATGGGGGTTGCGGGAATCGGCTGGGCGGCGGTGGTAAGTCTCCCATTCGCAATCATGACCGAGAAGATCGACCAGAGCCGTACGGGATTCTTCATGGGTATCTTCAATCTGTCGGTTGTCTTGCCGCAACTCCTTGTGAGTCTTGCGGTGGGAACGATCATCATGAAATCCACTGACAAGAATGTGATTTTCATCATCAGTGGGATATCACTTGCTCTGTCAGCCATTCTCTGGACGATGGTGAAGGAGAAACGACTTCTGAGTGTCGGTGGAGCGAGTGTTCCTCCCCCCGGTCATTAGATACCTCAGAAAGGCATGTTAGCTGTCTGCACGCAATGTTCAATAATACATGGAAGTCTCAGAAGGTGGAGAATGCGAACTGAACCAAGGAATCAGCGAGAACGGATAAACAAACAGAGGGCATTGGCGCCGCGCCGCGTTTTATCGTTCTTGATTGTCGCGGCGTGTCTCTCCGATGCCGGCAATTCTCAGGAGTTGACGGATCTCATTCAGCCTGTCAACGTCCGTGCCGGTAAGGTTGACACAATTGTTGTCAGCGATCTGTTCTATGCACGGGAGTACAACTTGGAGTTCCAGGAGCATGCCCGTATTGCGATTTCTTTCGATCCGGCCAAAAACACACTTGTCTTCCGTCCGAAACAAGCGTTCACCGGGGCAACGTTAGTGGATTTCAAACTTGGGGAGTCGTCCTATGCATTCCCTGTCTGCGTTCAGAGTGAAAAGAGCCGCCAGCAAGTTCATGTGTTTCGCTACAAACCGCAAAGGAAGGTTACAAACGTCACGGTAACGGGAAGCTTCAACAATTGGAACAAAACGAAAGACCGGTTGTTCGAGAAAGAAGGGGGATCCATCTACGAACTCTCGCTCCCTCTCGATCCTGGAAGCTATATCTACAAGTATGTCGTAGATGGAATAGAGGTCGTAGATCCCGCCAATCCGGAAAAAACCCCTACGGGATTCGATGATTTCAATTCCGTGCTGCGTGTCAGTGACCCCGATACATCGAAGCTCTACCTGCACATCGGCGGACAATCGCAAACCGGCAGCGACAAAACGCTGTCATTTCTGTACGAAAACTCCAAACAGAACTTGCCCCTCGGCAAGGACGATGTCATCGCACTCGTGAACAACAGTCGGATCGATCGCGTCAACATCCGCATCGAAGGCAACACGATTGTGGTGCGCTTCACGAAGAAGGAATTGGAAGGGGAAAAGACCGTTCGCGTCATGGTCGCACAACCAGGAACATATACCAATCTCCAACAGGTTGTGCTGCGGAATGGCGTCCCGGCTGGCGCAATGGAGCAAGGTTCGTCTTGGAGCGACGGCGTGGTCTACTCAACAATGATCGATCGTTTCAACAACGGCGATAGGACAAACGACAGTCCGGTGGTTCATGATTCAATCTCTGTCCAGGCCAACTATCAAGGTGGTGACTTCAGGGGAATCATCAACAAGATCGATGATGGATATTTCGACTCACTCGGGGTGAATATTCTCTGGATCTCACCCGTGTACGACAATCCGGACATCGCCTTCCGCGAATATCCGCCTCCACACCGCTGGTACAGTGGCTACCACGGCTACTGGCCCATTAGCGAAGACAAGGTGGAAGAGAAATTTGGTACCATGGACGAGCTAAAGGAACTCGTCGCGAAAGCGCATAATCACCGGATTCGCGTGCTTCTCGATTTTGTGGCTCATCACGTACACATCGATCATCCCTTTTACAAAGACCATCCCGAATGGTTTGGAACGCTGGATCTTCCCGACGGGAGGAAAAACCTTCGCCTGTGGGATGAGTTTCGTCTTACGACGTGGTTTGAACCGTACATGCCCTCCTTCGATTTTACAAAATCGCAGGAGGCCCTCCGGGTTGTCTCCGATAATGCCGTTTGGTGGTTGAAGGAAACAGGCGCCGACGGTTTTCGGCACGATGCCGTCAAACACGTTCCCAACGTCTTTTGGCGTGAACTGACCAAGAAACTCAAAGAACAAATTGAAATTCCATTGCACAAAAAGGTCTATCAGATTGGCGAGACATTTGGTGACTATGATCTGATCGCGTCCTACGTGAACAACGGTCAGTTAAGCGCTCAGTTCAATTTCAATCTATCCTACTTTGCCATACCCGTTTTTCTCGAGCCGGACAAGTCGTTTGCCTCGATCGACTTCCACATGAGGAAATCCTTCTCATCCTTCGGACTCTGCAACGTCATGGGGAACATCATGGACAGCCATGACAAAGTTCGGTACATGGCGTATGCAGACGGCAAAGTCAAAAGCCAGGGTGTCGATACGCGGGAATTGGCCTGGACCAATCCGCCAACGGTTGACCATCCGTCGAGCTACAAGAAGGCAGAACTCTATATGGCGTATATGTTTACGATACCCGGGCTGCCCGTGGTCTACTATGGTTCGGAATTCGGAATGACGGGAGCCGATGACCCCGACAACCGGAGGATGATGCGGTTTGGCGGTCAACTGTCGCGCGATGAGCAGCAGATGTTGGAACAGACCCAGACCATCGTGAAGATACGAAACCAGCATTCGGCGTTGCGCTACGGCGATTTTCTTACCCTCAATGCCGATGATCAAGTGTATGCGTACCTTCGCTCGGATATGAATGAACGGCTTCTGGTGGTGTTGAACAAGAGTGAATCAACGCAGGAAGTGAATCTTCGCCTTCCGGCGGCCTATCGGTCCCGTGCACTGGTCGACGTACGAGATGGAACCTCGTGTGAGGTTTCGAACGGCGTTGCGAAACTGAGTATTCCGGGAATCGGTTGGCGTGTTTTGAGTCTGCGATAGTATCATAGTGGCATAGCGGTCAAGGTAATTCACATCGATCGAAAACGTGCATTCAAACTTCTGACAGTGTATGGGCTCGTTATGACGAAACCTCGACTTAGTTTCTGGCAGATCTGGAACATGAGTTTCGGCTTTCTCGGAATTCAATTTGGTTGGGGTTTGCAAATGGCCAACATGAGCCCCATCTACAAATATCTCGGAGCATCGGATGACCAGATCCCGCTCTTGTGGCTCGCGGCGCCGCTGACGGGTTTCATTGTCCAACCGATTATCGGGGCAATGAGCGACCGAACATGGGGGCCGCTGGGACGTCGGAGGCCCTATTTCCTTGTCGGGGCCTTGCTGAGTTCTTGCGCCTTGATCCTGATGCCCAATTCTTCGGCGCTCTGGATGGCAGCGGGTTTGCTGTGGATTCTCGATGCTTCGATCAACATCAGCATGGAGCCCTTTCGCGCGTTCGTTGCGGACAAGTTGCCGGAGGAACAACGAACGACGGGCTTTGCCATGCAGAGCTTCTTTATCGGAGTTGGCGCGGTCATTGCCGGCATGCTTCCGTGGATCTTGAAGAATTGGTTCCATGTTGCCAGTGACACGAGCGCAACAAACGCGATTCCCCTGAATGTGCGGATTTCTTTCTATGCAGGCGCAGCGGCTTTCTTTGGTGCTGTCGTTTGGACTGTGTTCACGACGAAGGAGTATCCTCCGGAGGATCTGGAGGCATTTCGGCGTAAACAAGCAGAGCGGAGCGGATTGCTTCACATGCTGAAGGAAATTCCGGATGCCTTGAGACAAATGCCAAGGGTGATGAAGCAGCTCGCTTTCGTCCAGTTTTTCACATGGCTCGGGCTCTTCTGCATGTGGCTGCATTTCTCGAATGCCGTCCCGGTTGTGTTTGGCACCAGCGATAAGGACTCACCGCTGTTCAAAATCGGGGCAGAGTGGGCAGGCGTCTGCTATGCCGTGAAAGATGCTGTGACGTTTCTGTCGGCCTTTGTTCTGGTTGCCATTGCGCGGACAATGGATCGGCGACACCTGCACGGAATCTGTCTTACGCTCGGTGCGATAGGATTGTTGAGCGTTGGATTCATACATGGTGAGGATCAGAGGTATCTTCTGCTCGTGGCTCTGGGTCTGGGGGGCGTCGCATGGGCTTCCATTCTTTCCATGCCCTATGCCATTCTTGCCGGCGGATTGCCTCCGGAGCGGATGGGAGTCTATATGGGGATCTTCAACTTCTTCATTGTGCTTCCGGAGATTCTGGCGGCATTGACGTTCGGTCCGCTTGTGAGAAATCTTCTTGGGGGAAACCTC
>Ga0315286_10000865_pt1 | contig 26517 bp, 19 predicted proteins | sample YL17G10_0_MG_FD_205038 | JGI IMG/M metagenome (GOLD analysis project Ga0315286, IMG submission 205038) | Sediment microbial communities from Yellowstone Lake, YNP, Wyoming, USA - YL17G10_0 | ecosystem: Environmental > Aquatic > Freshwater > Lake > Sediment | place: USA: Wyoming | collected... | reverse complement strand
TCAACTCAAAACCACGTCCGTTGTCTTCATGAATGGGGAACGAACCAAGATCAAAACCCTAGCGACCATAACTTCTGCCTATCGAGAGGTCTCTCTCTTCGTCTATGGTCAAACCAAAACGCTCCAGGTTGCCCGGTTTGTGGGCGTCATCCAAGACTTGGGGAAAGTGGCTGTGGTCGTGGTCAAAGAAAAACGGAAGAAGCCCTCTTATCTGGTATCCACGAATCTCCATCTCTCTGCCTTGGATATCGTTAAATATTATGCCAAGCGCTGGAAGATTGAACAGATGATCAAAGACCTGAAACAAAGGTTAGGCTTTGGAGATTATCAAGTTCGAAATCCTCAAGCCATCCAGCGTCATGTGGCTTTAGTTCTTCTGAGTTATTGTGTCTTAATCCTTTTAAAACTCCTTCAGTGGTTAAGGGACCCAAGCTCCTCATGGGACTTGTCGATCCGGTCTTTAGCCTTCCATGTGCGAAGATATATCTTGTCAGAAAACATCACCGTTACTTTTAAAGCTATGAAAATTCGATTTCAACAAAATATTCTCGATAGTTATCTTGAACAATTATGGGTTTAAAAAGTGCAAGACTTCAGTATATTATAAGTTCTCCTGTCCAAAACTTCAAGCACACAAAGGCGGGGATTCTATTCATTTTTCAATTTCATTAATTCATACATAAGCTGCCGCCTAAATTCCCTTCCTTTATTTTTATGGTTGATCTCCAGAATAGCTTTAAATATCATTATAATATATTTGCACAACTATTTAATTCATTGGAGGGTTTAACTATCTATTAGCCTATTGATCCACTTAATCAAACAAGCAAATTCAATACCAAATTACGCATTTAAGGTTAATTATCTAAATTTATTAGGCTTTTTTCAAAATAAGAGATTTTCCAAGAATTGAAAAGTGGAAGAGGTTTACACAAATATCCCGAATCACTTCCACTTTTAAAGAGGAAAGAAGCCGTTTGCTAAATTGATTTTAATAAAGTCTTAACTTTGTGCCAGTTCTTTGACCAGTCCGCCAGATTGTTCCTGCCCGAAGAGAGATTCAGGGAAAGTTGAAGAAAGAGCCCCTTGCGTCTCGACCTCTTCATTACCTTCTCGGAGACGTTCGGGAAAACCATCGAAAATTCAGACAGGTCGCTTATCTCTTTACCCTGCTTGAGCATATTGTGACGCTTTGCGATCTCAAATAACCTGGAACCTCTCATCGGGGTGCTTGTGGAAAAGGACATATAGTCAATCAGTTTTTCCTTCTTCAATTTTCTGACAAAGTTCAGAGTATGGTCAACATCCTCGGGGCTTTCATAACAGAATTTTCCGTCTTCTTCCCATGCGTGATAAATCATTATATAACCGTAAACTTTGATGCCATACTTCTTGAGCAGTCTGCATGTCTCTACAATCTGCTCCAAAGTGATCCTTTTCCCGATCCCGTCGAGCGTCCGCTGATTCCCGCTTTCAATACCGATCTGAACCATCCAGAAGTTGCTTTTCTTCATTTCTCTGGCCAATTCATCCGTCATTTTGTCCGCACGAATATTGCCCTGGAAAAAAAGATCCTTCAAACCAAGTCTCTGGATTTCGCGGCAGAAATCAATTGCCCATGAAAGCACCGGGTTAAATTCATCGGAACGGATCGATATCTCCCGGATGCCCATCCCATAGAGCAGGGAAATCTCACCGCATACGTTTGCGGGACTTCTGAGACGGAGCCATGGCTTTGAGAGTTTCCAAACAGGGTTGGCACAGAAGACGCAGTCAAAAGGACACCCCCTTGAAGTAATGATCGTTGTATTAGGTTGAGCCATATATTGATAACTTCCATGATACTTACGAAAATCGATCATGTCCCATGCCGGAAACGGGATAGAGTCAAGAGCGGGTATAAGACCCCGCTTTTGGGTAGCGGTAATCTGGTTGTTTTCCTTGAATGCGATCCCTGCGATGTCTCCCAGAGGTCTGTTCCCTTTAAACGACTCGATCAGTTCAGACATCGTTATCTCGCCTTCACCTATCACGCATACATCCACCGGATGTTTATCTAAAATATCTTCGAACATAACGGTGGGATAGGGGCCGCCGCATATTACAGGCAAATGCGGGAATCTCTCTTTGACTGTCCTGATCGTCTTAAAAGCGTCCCTTTCCCTCATCACACTGATCGACAACCCATAGAGATCAGGCTGTATCATTTCCAGCTGCTTCATATGCTCTTTTAAGTTGAGATGAGCGTCAAGATAAAACAGTTCGATCCCGCTTACCTTCTCCCGTAAATAACCGATTAAATAAATCACCCCGAGATTCGGGTGGTTTGCAATAAGCCACGGGCTTTGAACATCAGGCGGATCAGCAATAACTATCTTCATGGGTGCCTTCCTAGGATCTTGACGTAGAAGCATACGTCATGAACTCTCACTTCAAATGCTCCGGGTTGCGTCGCGGCATACGCCCACGCTGCGTAAATATATTAAAATGTCGCTTTATGAAATTGTAAGCGATGGTCCTCATCCCTCTGGATGACAGAAATTCTTTCCAGAGACGCGGATCAACAAGACTCTGCGTTATGATCCTGAGCTTCATGTAACTGTTAATGCGATCACGGTATTCGGCAATATCCTTCGCAGTCAAATTGTCCAGTTTCATGGGCAGGTAGAGACGGTAGATATTCCCTGTGGGTTCAAATGTGCTATAGTCGGTCGTTGGTTCCATTCTTTTCTCGGCTTGGGCCTGATCATACAGATAGGAGCCACAGATGGGGGTCGTTATGTGAACATGCCAGGTAAACGGTTTAATCGTCCTAACCAGATGATAGGTCTTTTCCAGATCTTCGCGTGTTTCCGTCGGAGCGCCCAGCATGATGGAGGCGCAGGGCCTGATCCCAACACGTTGACACATGGCGAAGGTCTCTACTATCCTGCCCACGGTAATATCCTTGTGATAGTAATCCAGGATTCTCTGGGAACCGCTCTCGATACCAAAGAAGATCTGACGGCATCCAGCCCTTTTCATGCTTTTGAGCTTCGCGAGGTCAACGGTGTCCACTCTGCTGCTGCACGTCCAGCTCAGACGCAGGTTGCGACGTTTAAAGTGCTCATGCAACCCTTCGAACCACTCGGTTTTGTTTACCGTCAGGGTATCGTCCTTAAAGCTTATCTGTCGGTTGCCGTAACGTGCTAGTAATTCGTCAATCTCCTCTGTGACATTTTCAAGACTTCGCTTCCTGAGATTCTTGCCGAAGAGCTTTTCCTCAACAGGCTTGCAGTAAACACACCGGTAAGGGCAGCCGCGCATGGATATAATTCCAAGCCGGCGGTAACGGGAGTAATCAATGAACTGCCGGGAAGGAAAAGCAATGTCATCCAGGTTGGGGATAAAAGGACGCACGGGTGTAAATGTCACTTCATCGCCATCACGGTAGGCAATTCCGGCTACTGCTTCCAGGGGCTTATTTTGTTCTAAAGCCTCTACTAGCTTCACTATTGTTATCTCACCCTCTCCGATGACCGCAACATCGAAGCCGGCATTGAGTGCATCGGCGGGATTTGCTGTAGCGTGAGGCCCGCCAACAATACTAAAGATGCCGGGCCTTATTTTTTTTACATACTGAAGCAGGGTGTCAGCAGTACCAAAGAGAGGTGTTGGGGCGGAGATTCCCACCAAATCCGCCCAGTGTAATTTTTCATCCAACCCCTGCATCTCCCGGTTGAAGGTAAGGTCAACGACTTCAACCTTATAGCCGGCTTTAAGGAGGGCCGAGGCGAGGTACAGGATTCCTGCAGGTTCTTCAAATGTACTGACAGAGGCGTAAGGATAATAAGGATAAGCGAGAAGTACATTCATGATGAGTCTCCCATTACTTTATCCCGTTCTATAGACATCGTGATACAAACGCAATGTCTTTCGACAGGACTCCTCCCAAGAAAACTTCTTAATCTGATCCAATCCCTTTTTAATGAGGTCTTCTCTTACAGTCGGACTTTCGATCACACGATAGATTCCTGATCCTATATCTTCAATATCGAACGGATCGACAACAATGGCGGCATCGCCTGCAACCTCCGGTAAGGCCCCCCTACCCGATACGATAATAGGCAGGCGTGAAGCCATCGCCTCGTGGACGGGAAGCCCGAATCCCTCATCCAGTGACGGGAAAGCAAACAGGTCAGCTCCCTGATACAATGCCCGTAATTCCCCAAACGTCACATATCCGGTGAATATTACAGAGTTCCGTGCCATAGATGAAGACGCCTTCTGATATATCTTCCCAGCCTGATACAATGCCTTTCCGACAAGAACAAGTTTGTGGGGGATCTTTTTTGTTTCCTTGAGCCAGGTAAATGCCTCGATTAACCGGATCAGGTTTTTCCTCGGATGCAAATCTCCCACGCTCAGGATATAGGGCCCCTCGATCCTGAACCTTCTTTTAATGTCCTTAATCTCATCAGGCTCGCACAATACCAGGAACCCTTCGTGTATTCCGAAAGGTATCACCTCTACCTTTTCCCCGGGCAGCTTAAAATATTCCACTATCTGATCCCTCCCGATTTGGGTGGGGGCTATGATGCGGTCTGCACGGTTTATGGAATAACGACTGGACATCCTGACCTGAGTAAGAAATAAACGCGAAGCAGGAAAATCATCAGGGTTAATGAACCAGGAGATCTCCACCATCGTGAGAATTATTCTGGCGTTTGTCTTTAAAGGGGCGGTATAAATGGCATGAAAAATATCCACTGGGTTACGGAAAAGTTCCAGTGGAAAAGTGAAAAGGAAACGCATTTGTGAATTGGCATGAAGCATTGTCATCTTTTTCAGACAGAAATTCTTTTTATTAATAAAAGAATTATTTTCCAGAAGATAGACGATATACTCGTTTGTGTCATCCAGACGTGCCAGCCCTTCGAGAAGTTGCTGGCAAAATACCCCGTTGCCTGTTTGTCCCTGTCTGATAAAGCGTCCGTCAAACCCGATTTTCATTCTTGTCTATTATGTAAAGGTGTGACTTTGTTAATGAACCGATGTTATTTGACTTCCGTTTTCTTTAAGGACGCAGCGTTAAAGGTCATTTTTAAAACCCCCTTATAAGCGTCCACCAACTCCGCCCTCTCTTTTTTTTGACTTCCCGAGTTTTCGGGGGACAGCAATGTCTTCATGTATCTGAGACCTACCTCCATGACGGTGAACATCTTGACTAACTGCCAAGTCATATTACTATAATGCTTCGAGAAAAAATAAAGCCTGCTTTGATAAATAATGAAAGTATCTCTGGCCAAATGTTTTTTTCTGGTCTGACCATAATAATGAATGATTTCGGCATGAGGGAAAAAGACAACTTTCCAGCCCGCCTGGATCATCCGGTAACACCAGTCTCCATCTTCAAAATAGATGATAATATTTTCATCAAAAAGTCCCACCTCCCGAATGGCTTCGGCCCGGGCCATGAGACATGCTCCGGTTACCCAAGTGACCTCCTGTGTCCTGAGATAGAACTGGTCTCTAATAAATGGCCCCAGCAATGTTCTCAGCACTCCAGACTTGAAATGTTCGAACGCGTGACTAACACTTTTCCCGCAGGACCATTGCAATGACCCGTCAGGATTCAAAATCTTACAGCCCAGGATACCCACCTGAGGGGATGCCTCCATGAAATCAACCATTTTGCTCAGCGCTCCGTCAAGTATTACGGTATCGTCATTGAGTACAAGAATATATTTGCCCTCAGACCTTCTCATAACCATATTGTGATTGTGAGTAAATCCCATCTTTTCACTGTTGGTGATAAGCGTTACCTCTGGGAAGCTCTCCTTAATTGCCTCTTCGCTGTCATCTGAAGAGTCGTTAATAACCACATAAACCTCGAACCGGAGGCCATGCGTTGTCTCGTAGATCGACCTCAGACAGTCAAGTATCAACTGCTTGTTGTTAGCTGTTACCACGGAAATAGTCAAAGTTGTCACTTTTTCCGCCACACGATGTCCTCCCAATACCCTGTGTATCCATGAACGCGACGCATGAGCCTTCCGGCTGAATATCCCCACCCTCTGCTAATTTTGTGAGTTGAGGTAATACTCGGAATCATTCAGGATGACAGAAGCAATTTCCTGCGCAGCGAGTGCATGCCCCTTCTTATTCAGATGAACTTTATCGACGGTATGAAACATGACCGAATAGTCAACAAAAAGCCCATCCCGCCAATGCTGCTTGAAACTATCGAAAAGATCAAGAACGGGAATGGCCTGGGTGTTTGCGAAATCAACAAGATCTGTTTGAGGGGCCTTGTCCTGAATCCGGAGTTGCTGTTCAACTGGAAAGATAACAAGCAATAGCGAGGCATTCCATTCTCTCGCCCAGTTCCGAATGGTAATCAGGGATTCTTTTGCCTCTCCCCATCCGGTTTTTTTGCCTACGTAATGGATATAATGCGCCCAGATTGGGAACCACTCCGGATAGGTTTTCTGCATGTCCTTCAGTTTTTCCTTGAGAAAAAAGATAGCCTTACTGCGATATAACAGTCCGCGAAGAGAATCGTTAGATTCATTGCCTAACTCCAGGACATGCCGGGCATTCAGAACCGGCGGACGTTCATAGTCATTCAAACAGAGCTGGACAATTACAAGATTAGGGCGAATGTTAGGCCCGATGTCTCCCAAAAGAGTAGCCTCTTGCGTTGTGTTATAGCCAGGGGTGCCGGAATTCCATACATCAACCGGCTCTCCTAACTCGTCACGCAATTTCCGTTCGAGCACCGCAGCAAAGGTCTGTTCAGGGGAAACATCGCCTCCGAAGGAAATAGAATCACCGATGATGAGTATACGCCTGCTGGAAGGCTCTGCGTCTGCCCTACGCCAAAGCAGACCTTCTGCATTTGTCCGAATATTCCCCTCGTTAAAGTTAGGCGCAAGCCTGTATTCTAATCCCGGTAGGTCACTGGGTATGAGAACAGGATCCCATTCGAGTGGCGGCCCCTCATGGAGCCAGATGCGCAGTGCAATCTCCATCGCGATCACAGGAAGGCAGAGGCCAAAAAGGATCAATAAGCTCCCGAGGAACACTTTTTTTGAAATAGTCCGTAGTTGAACACCGGCATTCTTTGATACGGAAATAGTCTTTATCATAAAACCTGCATGCCCGGTTAACCACCTCGTTCCATTAATGCGAGAATCTCAACTCCCCTATCTTTTTTGCAAGAAGTCGCCCGACTATATTTTGCCCGAGTTTCGTTAAATGCTGATCCTTCACATAATACAGGCTATACGGATCATATTTCACGAATTCGTCATAGGTATCCATAAAAAACATATTCCTGCCCGTAATCATTTCTTTGATAACTCTAAACATGTCCGGATAGGCTTTATAGAGAATATTGTCCATCTGAGGGATCAACACAAAGACCACGGGTATGGTCGAAGAATAGCCTTCTGCCTTCCGGATTATGTCTGAAATAATTTGTTTTTCTTCCTCATTCATTTTCCTGCCATAGTGAAATGGCGCCTTCCCCCTTAACGTTCTGAATAGCTTCAATTGCTGAATCCGTTGATAAAGAAATGAACTCTGGAGTAACTTCTTAGAATGGGCACGGATATTCAGATCGGATGGTTTTTGTTGCCCATATCGTATCGAATTCTTTAAAAGCAATTCATCAATATCATTCGGTAAAAAGCCTATCGTCATCATGTTAAATACCAAATTCAGTTTCCGTTTTACATAATGCTCCACAAAATCTAATTCGTTGATCGGATGATACCCTGGCATACCGGCTTTAATTATTTTTATGTTCAAAGATGCGGCATTCAATAGACTTTCGGCAACAGCCAGGTACCCTTCTTCCATATTCACTCCAACTCCCCAGGTAAATGAATCTCCTGTACCGAGCACGACAAAACTGTCTTTGAAATAATTTGGGCCATAATCATAATCCCGTAGTCCCACGTTGTTTATCTTAACAACCATGGAAAATTCAGAATTCGTTTCGATAAATGATGAGTTGGGAAGAAAGCTATAAGGGAACTCTTCCCCCAAAATTGTATTCCGGATCGCCGTCTCTTTTTCCGCTTTATAAAAAAACCGCAAGGTCACTTCGGATAACAGAATTACAAAAAATAAAGAGGATAAAAGCAATGCGATGTTAATTCCCGTTGCTTTTTTCATTATTGTTCTGTGCTGAACCTGCCCATCGTAATCACGCCTTGCGGTAAACCCTGAATCTCTTATCATCAGAGCGGGGAATTATCTGCCTTTATGGATCCAGACCGGATACATATCTTTATCACTGGCAGGATCTGACATAAGCCGTCGCAACCCGCCTCCGCTACTATCCATAAGAAACACACCGTTATGGCTCTGCTGCGGGTTTTTAGCTTTGTAGATGGAACCCAATACAATATATTTCCCATCCGGTGAAAAAGAAGGAAGATATTCTGCCCTGTCAGCATGACCTCCAGCAAGACTGAGATCCACGATTCCACTACCATTTTTCCTGACTTTGAAGATATGCCAGATACCACTCCCCCAGTTATCCCCGCTGGATTTTACAGCACGCTCAAACACCAGCCACTGATCGTCCGGGCTCCAGGACGGATCGTAGTTCCCGGCGGGAAAGACACGTGAGGAAACTCCTGGACCGCCGTCATAAATCATCTGGATATTCCTGCCATTCGTATCCATCGTCTTTAATACAAAGCGCCCGGTCTTCGAATCCAGATAAGTAAATGCGATTTCTTTTCCGTCATTTGACCAGGCAGGGTCGCCCTCTGTCGCAAAAGGGGTATTCGTCAGGTTCGTTAAGTTAGAACCGTCACGCCTTATCTTATATATATCGACTTGCTCTTCACCCGAGACTTTCATAAGGAAAACAATCCATTCGCCGTCGGGTGAGAAACTCCGCCCTTCTGCGTGATTCCGCGGATCGGTCAGACGGATTTCCTCCTTGGTTCTAAGATCAAGCAGCCAAAGCGATTTTCTGTTCTCCTCGGCCCGCCCTGAGACCGGTTTTCTCTCTTTTTCTGCGAGCGAGGTAACGATGGTGCGCCGTGAACGATCGATCCCCATAATGAAATGGTTTTCCTGTGTAAACGTAAGACGGGTACCATTTTTCCCGTCGACATCCATTGAGTATATCTCAGTGCGGTTCTTCCCGGTATCCCGGTCTGATACGAACAATATGGCAGAGGTTGCAGAAAGCTCACCAAGTCTTGACGGTTCCGGGGCTTGCTTAACGCCGCTGTCAACTTTACTTTTTGCTGGTGATGCAGATCTCTCCTTATCAGGCTCGATGGGTCCTTTGACTTCATAAATTCTCAGGTCATCGAACCAGACACTTCCTTTTGTTCCGCTGATCAGAAGGAGCACTCCTGGATCAGGACTCTTGCCCGATATTGAAAATGTCTTGCTGAAGGAAACGAACTTTCCTCCCGTATCTTTTGGCAAGATCAACCAGTTCTCCACATCCGTTTTAAAAAGAATCCCCGCCTTATTGTCGCCAATGCCTTCGACCTTCGCAAATCCGCTAATCGTAATCTCTTTTCCCCTCACGGCATCGGCGTTGAGCATCCGGTACACTCCGAATGCCCCCGATGTGTTCCTATTGTTCGGCTTGATCCTCAAACTGTAGTTCCCTGTCTGCACGGCATCGTGATCCATGAACGCCTCACCTTTTCCCTCATACGCCGGGATGACTCTCCAGTTCCTCGGAAGGTTATACTCCCCCTTTTCCTCAAAACCATCGTATGCTGGAAGATTATCAAAAGTAGGTTTGGCAACGATGCCATCGCATGCGAAGAGGAGACACCCTATGAAGAAAAAGAAAATGCAGACTAATTTGTTTTTAAGAGTTTTCATAATCTTAATTCTCTCTGTTATCCGATACATTAAACTTCCCTTCGCTGATTGTATCTACTACAAGCAGCACAAGCGTTCTTACAGAAATACCAACGATTGCGACAAAATTCATAAATTCAAAAAAAGACTTGATATGGTGCTTTCTATAATAACGGTAGGCGCTCTTGTTAAACTCGATGATCAACCTACTACGGCTTTTTCTTTTGGTGCTCTTGCCTTCATAATGTATTACCCTCGCTTCCGGAACACAAAAGATAAGCCAGCCCTTTTTTTTGATGCGGAGGCACAAATCTGCGTCTTCCCAGTACATAAAAAACTTTTCATCCAGGAGACCCACTTCTTCCATAACCCCTTTCCTTGCCATCAGGCACGCCCCGGAAACCCAGTCGATCTCGAAAGGGACATCTGATATATATGATCGGCTCACCAAATATTTTCTTGAATACTTATTATTGGGAAAGAGACGGGTGAGAAGTGACCTACGGCCAAACAATGCATTCATAGGGGTTGGAAACGTTCTTGCAACCCCTTGGTCTGAAAAATCCGGATAAACAAGCCGTGACGTTACCACAGCCACTTCCGGATGTTCATCCAGAAATATTACCATTTTTTCCAATGCGTCTCCGATGACCTTTGTATCGCTGTTAAGCAAAAGGATATATAAGCCGCGAGCCGCAGATATACCGACATTATTGCCCCCGGCAAAGCCCGTGTTCCTGCTGTTTTCAATCAGGCGGACCTGGGGAAACTCTCTCTTTATCATTGCACAACTGTCATCATCCGAATGGTTGTCCACGACAATGATTTCAAAACTGAGACGGCATATCGATTCGTACAATGAATTAAGACATTGTTTCAGAAAATCCCTGGCATTGTAATTAACGATGATAATTGATAACTTTACCATTTGAATCCACTACAATGGTCGAAGGATAAAGACCTATTTCCATGTTATCCTTCCATAATTTTCCCTTATTTATCAGAATGATGTTTCGATAACCTCCTGGCGAGAGGAGTCAGCCAGTTCTCAAGGATATCCATGACGTAGAATGCCCCGTGCTCGCGATAGAGGTCCACTGCATAAGGGACTAATTTCCCCCCGAATCGGGTTTTCAAAAGACGATTCTTAAACGTGCGCAGCACCGAGCGGGATGATTTTCTATGCCCTCTGTGTCCTATCGCAGCGAGGAGGAGATCTTCATCGCTACAAAAAGAAAGGGCTTTACTGCTCCCAACCTCTATCCCTCGCAGGCCACAATACCGGCAAAACAACAAGGGAGCGTCAGAATTGACGGTTTTTCGCAGTTTGCGGTACTTGCCATTGTTCCATATCTCGGGAAAACTTGATTTCTCCAGATTGCCCATAACGATGCTGGTGGCACAACACGGCATAACGTCACCTTTTTCGTTGATTGATACCGAGTTCCATGGATGATAGCACGGCGCAAATGCTACGGAAGATTTGTCCTCAGACTGACTCCCAGGCTCCCGACCTTCATCCGTCCTGAACGGCATGGGGAGATCCACAAGGAGGTTCAATTCCCTGGCAAGCTCATCAGCTTTTCTAAACATTTGATTGGCAAGTTCTTTGTGGTACACCAGGGACTTTTGACGCTGGCTTTCCTCCCAAGGGACAAAGTGCGTTACCGTAACCCTGTCCACTCCCAGTTGGGTAGCAGTTCTCAAGAGCTGCGGGATTTCCTTGATGTTGTCGCTCATGGCGGTAAAACCCAGATTAACCTTTGCCCCGGTGCCCACCGTTCTCAGTTTTTCCTGACACGTCTCACTAAGTGAGCCCAGAAACTTTTCAAACTTGTACCCCCGTACTGCTGCGTAGGATTCCCCGGTAATCCCTTCCAGAGAGAAATTAAATTCCACACCTGCATCAACCATGGCCTTTATTCTCTCTGAATTGAGCAATGTCGCATTCGATACTATGGATATATCCATTTTTAGTTTGCTGACCCTTGCGAAGAATTCATCCCAGTGGGAGGCTGAGAGTTGTTCGCCGAAGTTGTTACCGCCAAACTGGATCCTTTTGAGATAAGGGAATAGTTCTCTCTCCAGTTTTTCAAAGAGCTTCACGGACATCTCCCTTAGTGCAAGCAACCCCTGTTTTCTCAACACCCCCCTCTGGCAGTGGCTGCAGCTTAAATTGCATCTGTTTGTAAGAGCCACCCAGGCAAGTGAAGGAAGGGGGGGCGATTCTGTTTGTTGCAGGTTAAGTGAGGCCCCATCGATAACATACGGTTTCGGGTTCATAAAAGCTTCTCTCAGGAAGTGCTCCGGCTTATGCTTCTGACTCTTGCACTTTTCATGTTCAATACCCTAGTAAGCGCCTTCCGATATACATAGTTCAAAGGTATATATATTAAGTTGAGTATTCTTGCTGTACATTTGAGGGAAAGTATTTTGTCCGGCAGCCACGTCAGGATTCTGGAAATTCCCCCCGGAAGGCTCAGAATGACCTGGTAAAAACGAACCAGGAGCCTAAAGTAATCTCTGAACATCAGCACCTGTGAAGATAAAATCGTGTTCAACTTCAAAGTTGGTGAAAACCAGTCCGGCCCAAGGTCCTCCGACACCACAAAATTGTTCTCCCTGCACACATCCGCAAGTCTCGTTCCCTGATAAGGCTGATAGATGGAAACCTGCATCTTATTTACTCCGATTGCAGCATTCAATTTTATGGTGTCGAGAATAGCGGCAGGGGTTTCAAAGGGAATCCCGACCATATTGAAAGATTCAGTAATCAGTCCCGCATCCCTGCAGAGGGCAAATGCTTTTTTTACCTGATCATTGGTAAGCTGGCGGTCCAGAATGTTATTGCTGATATATTCATTGCCGCTCTCAAGGCCAAATTTGACGTGAAAACAGCCTGCCTTCTTAAGGAGGCCGACCTTTGCCTTGTCCATGAGATTCGCTCTGGCGTTGCAAATAAAGGGGAGTCCTATCTCTGCACTGTATCTCTCTGTAAATTCTTCCGCCCATTTTTTCGTGAGGAAGAGAATATCGTCATCGAAGTTAACTGTCCTGATAAACGGGTAACGTTGAATAACATCCTTGATCTCGGAGATGACATTATCGACACTTCTGAATCTGATGGTTTTTCCCTCGCTTCCGTAAATCCTTCTTATCAGATGATTGCAGCAATAGGCGCAGTTATATGGACAGCCTCTTGAAGCCAGAAAACTGAGTCTGCCCTGTCGCTCTGCGTAAAGATTCTGGTAGTCGAAAACGCTTCTGTCGGGAAAAGGCAGTTGATCAAGATCATCCATAAGGGGTCTTAGCGGGTTTTTCTGAATATAACCGTCCTTTTTAATCCAGAGATTCGGGATATCGATTGTATCTTCACTCCTCTGGCTTCGCCGGCACAGTTCCATCATAGGAGCTTCACCTTCGCCCCTGCATATCATATCTATCCCCTGAGCTGAAATCGCTTCTTCAGGAGCTATCGTGGGATGAATCCCGCCGCAGATAGTTTGAATATCTATCCCGTCCTCGGCAAGCCACGAAGTTAATTGCTTAACGATTGGAAACATCGGTGAGGTGCTTGAGAAGCCGATCAGATCTGGATTCCCATCTCTAATTTTGTCCACAAATTCGGATTTAGAGACGGGTTTGGTAATATGAATGAGGGACGTATCATGCCCTTCTTTTTTTAACACGGTTGAAAGTGACGCAATCCCAACATAAAAATATCCGGTCCAATCCGGCCGATGCAACAGCACGTCTGGATAAACAAAAGTGATCTTCACCGTATAACCTCCATTATCAACTAGTTAAGAGGTACATTGCCGTATCGTACTCCCAATCTATTTGTGATTTGTTCACAGCCAAAGTTATGTTGACATTCAATTATTTTGGGCTGCTGGTCTCTCCTGAAATAGTAAATACTACCTTTTTCTCCTTGGATTTTATGCTAATAAATCTCTGATAAAAAAGGCGTAATGGAAAATAAATTAGGTTCAACACTTTAGATGTAAAGCTAAAAGATAGGATCCTGTCCGAAAGTCTTACGGAAACCTGAGAAATTCCACGGGGTAATTTTTGAAGCAGTTGATAGTATCTCGTTAGAACTCTAAAATAGTCTCTGAACATCAAGACCTGAGAAGAAGTAACCGTGCTTAATTTTAAAATGGAAGAGGAGCAGAAGTCCAGAGGAAGATCCTTTGACTCCAAAAAGTTCTGCTCCCGGCAAATTTCCGCAAGTTTTGTTCCTGGGTAGGGTTGATAAATGGTCACATGCATGATGTCCACACCAATTACCGCGTTCAACTTTATGGTGTCGAGAATAGCAGCAGGTGTCTCGTAAGGGATCCCTACGATATTGTATGAATGAGTGATTAGACCTGCTTTTTTACATATCGAGAATGCTTTCACGATTTGCTCATTCGTCATGCGACGATTCAGGACTTTGTGACGAATCTCTTCATTCCCGCTCTCCAGCCCGAACTTCACGTAATAGCAACCGGCCTTCTTAAGAAGACTGACAATAGCCTCGTCAGTAACATCTGCCCGTGCATTGCACATAAACGGAAGATGTATCTCTCGACCATACTTTTCGGCAAATTCTTCAGCCCACTTCCGGTGGAGGAAAAGGATATCGTCATCGAAAGCCAGACTATTGATAAAAGGGTAATGTTCCAACACCTGTTTGATTTCTCCGATAACATTGTCAACACTTCTAAACCTTATCGGTTTGCCTTCGCTTCCATAGATCTCCCTTAGTAGATGGTTGCAGCAATAAGTGCAATTATAAGGGCAGCCTCTGCTCGCTAAAAAAACGCCGCGGCCTTCTATCTCTGGATAGAGGGTTGGGTAGGAGAAAAGAGTTCTGTCCGGAAAAGGGAGACTGTCGAGATCATTCAGGAGCGGCCTAAGTGGATTCCGAATGATCGTACCATCCTTTTTGATCCAGAGATTTTGGATGTGGCTGATGTCTTCCTTGTTTTCTATTTTCTGGCAAAGCTCAAGCAGGGGGGCCTCACCCTCGCCCCGACAAATTATATCTATTACCTCTGCACTGATGGACTCCTCCGGAGCTATGGTGGGATGAATGCCCCCACAGATCGTAGGGACCCTTATTTTGGCCTCCCTCAGCCAGGAAACAAACTTTTTCACGATAGAGAACATATGAGAGGTGGAAGAAAACCCGATCAGATCAGGATCTGCACTTTTGACCCTCTTGATAAAGTCAAATTCATTCATAGTCTGAGCGATATGGATGAGGGACGTCTGATGGCCAGCTTGCTTCAAAACAGCCGACATTGTACCGATGCCGTAATGGAAATATCCAGGCCAGTCAAAGACATGTGGAATTAAATCCGGATAGACAAATAATATTTTCAAATTATACCTCCAATCCCACCAGGGTTCATAATAGACACTCATTGTAAACAACTTCTAAACGGTCTATGATTTGATCCCAGCCAAAGTTGTTACGCACAAAACTTACCCCCCCCTCGCTGATGGTCTTTCTAAGCCCGCTGTCTTTAATTAATTCAATGGTGTAGTTGGCAAAGACCTCCGGCGCATCCGCTACAAGAATCTCCTTATTATGGGTTGCACAAATTCCCTCGTTGCCCTGAGTAGTCGTAACAACCGGAAGTCCAGATGCCATTGCATCCAATATCTTGCATTGCACGCCGCCGCCCATGCGCATCGGCGCAATCGAAATATCGCTTTCCAGATAGTAAGGGAGAATATCATCCACATAGCCTGTAATTTTTACCGCAGGATCAGTGGAGAGTTTTTTAATCTCTTCAGAAGGGGAGCCGCCCACAATACAGAGAGTTGCTTCAGGAACCGCCTTGCGTATAAGAGCGAAAACGGAGTGGTAAAAATAAAGGACTGCATTTATATTTTCATAACGCCACATGGCTCCCATAAAAATCAGCTTGCTGCCCTTCCCGGAAGAATGTATTTTTGGGATATCAGGGATATCGACCCCCGGAGGTATAACGGAGACGTTCAGAGATGGGTTGCACTTTAGCAGATGCTCTTTAACCTTATCAGAGATGGCTATGACCCGGTCAAATCTTTCATACAGCTTCGCCTCATATCTGCTGCTTACTAAGCTGTCAGCATACCATTCCAGTTTCTTCCTTGAGAGGCTAAGATTTTCAACAAAGTTTTTTGCGGTCACAGAGATCATGTCGTGAACATTGATTACAGCAGGCACGTCTCTTATCTCTGATACATACTGCCCCATAGGGGTATATTCGAACTGGACCACATCAAACCTGTCTTTAGTGACAATAGAATTAATCCTGTCCCTCATCTCGCGTGAATAACTATTGGATACAGCTAAGGGGATCAAAGTAAAAAGGTTTGCCCTTGCCCGGAATTTCCTAAAATTATTCTGCGCCAGCAAAACGGTTTCCACCCTAGTGCAGTAAGGCTCGATGTATCTAGCATACTCCCTCTCCTTTTCTGACCGAACAAAGGAAACAAGATATATTTCATGCCTTTTCGAAAGATTTCTGATGGTCCTGAGCACAGTGAACGCACTGGCGTGGTCAGCATGAGGATGGGGCAACAATAACGTGATAAATAATATTTTCATCGAAACACTTCTCTGTGATTACGACCATGCGCAGATTTCGGCTATCCGGGGGCTGCGGTATTGACCTTTAAAGACGAAAAACCGTTGACTGCGAAAGTCATTAGAGCATACACCAGAACAAATAGGAACCATAAAACAGTTGTATTCAGAAAGTTCGCAAGCAAAAAAAGCAAACACATAGTGCCCACGCAGATCAAGGCGGGTTTAACCGTTATGGTGATCCACTGAAATTCATGAAGTGTTCTTTTTACAAATATCTGGAAAATGGCGAATGACATAAGGATCGAAAAAAGAGTAGCCAGCGCAGCGCCGAGCACCCCAATGACCGATATTAGAACAATGTTAAGTACAATGTTTATTCCCGCGCGAATTAAAGCGATGTTCATGGCGGCTTTATGGTACCCCGCAGCCTGGCAAATCATCCCCAGCACCATCTCAGCGCTCTGAATCAGGAAAGCAAGCATGAATATCCTGAGAAGAGAGGTTGCTCCGCTAAAAGACGGACCATAAAGTAATTGGAGCACTGACTCAGCAAAGAAGACCATAAATCCGAATACAAAAAAAATAAGAACAAAGAGGGTTGAGGTATAGGATTCAATCTTCTTCTGTGCAGATTCTTTGGGCCCCTGATACCCCTGCGCAGCGACCGGCAGGTTTAAAATATAGAAGGCAAGAGGGAGCATCAGGCATATCTCCCAAAGTTTGCTTGCGGAACTGTATAAGCCTACCTCAGCCATATTTTTCATACGGGAAAGTATGACAATGTCAATGCGCATAAATATTTGAAATGCCACTCCGGTTATTCCAAAGACGGCAACAGGAGCTAACAATTTCCGGAAGAAATCCCTGTCAAATTGGAAACGAACCTTGACAATATGTTTGTGAACTATGTAAAGATTAAGAATGGCTGAAATGATCCGTATTATAACAAGATACCTGATCAAAGTGATTAACCCGAAATATTTAAAAATGATGGCCGTCCCCATAAGCAGGATAAGGGCGCTTTCCAGAAGTGAAGCTATCGTTATATATTTTATCTTCTGAAAAGATGTAAACACTGCCTGGCAGATCATGGTTGCGGCAATGAAAGGCAGAGCAATGCTCGCGGTCACGATGCTGTATTTTACTTCCATTGAATAGTTTATAAACAACGCGCCTCCCACCATCAAACCAATACAGATGACTGAAGATATGAGCCCGAAGAAAAGACCATGAAGAAGGTATTTTGCCGCCCTGGAAGTATCTTTACCTACCTCTTTTGAGATGTATTCGCCGATCCCGAAAAGAGATATGAATTGGAATATGGCCAGCCACACCAAAACAGTACTGTATTGGCCGAGGTTTTCCTTCCCCCACATTCTTGCTATCAGTACGATAAGCAGGAAAGACGAAAGCGGAGAAAAGAGTTTCGCGATAATCAGACCCAAAAGCCGGTTCAGCATTGGTCGTTGCAAATGTGTTTGAACATCTTGCATTGGTAGCATATTGTCTTCGGTCCGCCTGTCTCTGCGTCCGGACGTGATCTTTTGTTTTTCTTAAATAAGCTCCTCGAACTCTGCATTAGTTCATTATTCCAGATCGTCTTAAAACTCTGTTCCATGATGTTACCATACTTATATTTGCCTTCAAAAACCCAGCAACAGGGGAATACCGAACCATCCCAGTTTATCGTTGCTATCTTCCAGAGGTAGCCACAATATCCTTCCTGGATATACGGTTTCCGCTCAAAGTAGTCGTACCCCTTGTGATACTCTTTATTCGGACTGAGCCACTGTTCTGCAAGCGAATAATCTTTAGTAAGCGGAGGGGATTGTTCCTTCCCGCCTAATGTTCCTTCCCGGAGATAGAAGCCGACACCCAGCTTTGCAGCAAGCTCTTTGATCAAAGGGACTTCCTGTTCATTATGTTTGAATACCACAAACTGTATTTCTATTCGCGGATAAGGGCTGACTTTCTGCTTTTTCTTTTGATTAAGCAAAATGATATTATCTATAACCTTATTGAAGTTACCACCAATTCTATATTTTTCGTAGATCTCTTGAGAAGTGCCGTCCAGAGACACTATGAGGTGGTCAAGATTTGCATCAATTAAGCGATCGGCCATTTCTTCACTCAGCAGATTGAGGTTACTGCTGACAGAAACCTCCATTTTGCGCCACCGTGCATAATCGATCATCACCGGCAGGTTTTCACACAGAAGAGGCTCTCCCAGATAAAACAGGTTTAAATGCCAGCAATAGGGGGACAGCTGATCGATTATACTTATGAAGGTTTCCATGGTCATTTTTCCCCTCTCTGCCGGAAGTCTCTGACCGGTTGGACAAAGAGGGCATTTCAGATTACAGAAATTACAGGGTTCCACAATCAAAAACACCGGATAGCTTGCAACGCGGGTTCTCCTTAAGGCTGAATCGAATTCACTCACCGCCCGGTTAAGGAATCTTCTAACCGTGAGGTACTTAAGACGTTCTATCAGCCACTTCATTAAGCTGTCTTCCTGCATCTATACTTTTTCATCCCTTCTTAAAGAAAGGTCAAGAAAGTGTTTAGTAAGCCTTACCGCAGCCTTTCCCACCCGTTTCAAATTTAACCCTTCAAAATCCAGCCGTCTGATACGTGTCAGCTTGGTTCTTAGCTCTTCTCTTAACTTGGTTCTTATTGCGAGTCTTCGTCCGTATTCATAAGCCCTTGCACGTTCGGCGGCACTGAATTCAGGCGTCTCAAAAACAGGTTCATTCGAAAAATGATGGAACTGCGTATAATCCTCTTTTAAGAATCTTCCGTGCTCCTTAACATAATTCCAGAGCTCTGTTTTTGGATAAGGCAAAGCCAGATAAAACGCTGCATTCGCGAACTTCTGCCTTTTTGCAAATTCTATTGACTCCTTTATCGTCTCCAGGGTGTCGCCCGGGTTGCCGATCATAAACTGGGCCTGTATCGGGATTCCAGCCTGAGTCAGATTTTGACAGCTTTGCTCAATATCCTCAATAGTCTCTTTCTTTTCTATTCTCCTGAGTATCTCATTGTTTGCGCTTTCAATTCCGATCGAGACACCGATACAACCTGCATTTTTCATCTTCTTGGCCATCGGCAAAGACACCTTGTCAGCCCTGAATCCTGCAGAGAACCACTGAATGTTCATACCTCTTTCTAAAATCATGCCGCAGAACTCTTCAATGCGTTTTGGAATTACATTAAAGGAATCATCGATTATGCTGAATGGTTTCTCAATCCACTTGAAGTTCTTGCGCGCATGTTCTATTTCCGTGATTATATTTCCAGGGCTTCTGTGACGCCAGAGAGTACCCCATATGGTCTTAATAGAACAGAACGTGCATCCAAAAGGGCATCCACGGCTTGTGAGTAATGGATATATACCGTATCTGTCCATTGAAAAGAGATGAAACGCGGGATAAGGAAGTTCATCTAAAATGTCAATTCTTGGTCTCAGAGGATTGGCAACAATGTGGCCGCCATCCCTGAAGATAAGGCCCTTGACAGTTGATAGGGCAGCGGTTCCAGGTTTTTGGTTCCCCTGCAACACCCCGACAAGTTCAAGCATGGTCATTTCGCCTTCTCCGCAGACAGCATAATCAACGCAGGGAGAATCGAGCACAGTTTCCATGCCTATGGGCACATGCGGTCCGCCGACAACAGTGACAATATCGCTGTTCATATCCTTTACCCTTTTTGCCAGTTCAATAGCCTTTGCAAAGGTAAATGATGTAGCAGAAAGCCCAACAATATCGAATCCTTTCAAAAGGAAACGGTTAATTTCCTTCTCGCCTTCAAGGCTCAGATCCAGGATTCTCACATCGTGGTCATGCTTCTCTAAAATGGCTGCAATATACGCAAGACCCAGATGCGGGAAATTCTCGTTCAGGATAATTTTCTTTGAGCCGGGATCAATTAGTCCTATTTTCATTTTAAGAGACCTTCTCTGAGGGATTAGCTCTTAGTTCGACTAAAGCTGCAACCAGTCCTGCATAAAGCCAGACCATAGTCAGGGGAGTGTGGAAGGTCAAATGATCTATCAGATAATGCAGCAAAGTAGCCACAAAAGCGCCTAATATTCCCAATGCCACAGAGGCCAGGTATCGATCTTCGGTGCGGGCGGCTCGTAGTGTAGTTTTGAGAGTGAGCCATAGAAATCCTAAGAAAAAAAGGAGTCCAGGAATTCCGACCTCAGAAGCTATGAGAAGGTAGCGGTTATGGGTAGGCATAGGAATGATATAATCTTTGGGATCGTATTTTGGTTTTTCGACCATATGGTTGTTTAGCCCTACTCCTATGATCGGGTGGGCTTTAATCATTTCCAGACCAACCTTGTTCAGATCAATCCGGGCCAAGGTTGCTTCCGGCCTGACCATAATATATGTATAAACTAAAGGAGTTACAGTGATACAAAGGCCAATGCCTATGAGAAAAAATGTTAAAAACTTTTTATTGGAAATAAGTTGAACCCATCTTGACAATATCAGGACAGCTATCAATCCACCTGCTAACCCGATAAAGCCTCCTCGAGAAAAGGTGAGGATTAGTCCTGTGAGCCCAAAAATTAGGCATGCAAAATCAAAAGAAGACCTCCCAAATGGGATCATGGTCAACCATAATGAGAAAGCAATGGGGATGAGGAGCTCAAAGTACTGTGCCTGTGCGTTGATAGGCCCTGCTGTGCCACTCGCCCTTAGCCTCCCCCCTCCTTCCTGTCCAACGCTAAAAAACTGTTCATATTTCTTAACGTCCTCCTCTGAAAATGCCTGTTGTCCGAAAAGATTGCCAAAAATATGTCCAATCCTCTGTGCCTTATAATTATCCAGGCATATCAGCCCTTGAAAGATCATCCCAATCAGCAAAAATCTTATTAGAATTTTTACCGTTGCTTTAGATCGGATATTGTTAGCCACATAAAGATATTGAAGATAAAATTTGACCAATCTCATTAGATCAAAAAAACCATACGAAAAAGCTGTAGCATTTGTAAGGGAAATGCCCGACCATATTATGAATGCCAAGGCTATCCAATTTGATTTAGGGAAAAAGATCTTCTGCTTCCTAAATATTACTTGAAAGAACCACTGAACCATTAGGACCAAAAAAGGTAGATCGGAAAGGTAGAGAATAGGACTTGGAAGTTCACCTAACGGGAATCCATAAATCACCTCAAGAGCCCGAATCTGGTCGGAGCCGAAAAGCGCCTTCCTAATATCCAAAGGGAGAACGAGGGCAAAGACACCAAGCCAATAATTTCTAAAATCCTTGGCAGCCAAACTGAAAACAAAAACAGCTATCCCAATGGTGATGAGTCCAGCCCAGACATAAGGGTAGCGCAAGATCACTACGGCGATCAAGGCGATGAAAGCGCCGCCCATGGCAGGGAGGAGATAGGCCATCCTTTCAGCATCAAATCTTTCCGACAATGTCTTCATGGTCTCAGAAGTTTAAACCCCTGCTCATAAACCTCAGGATCAACGTCGCAATAAGCCCGACCATGATTCCACCTACGATAGAAAGTACCAGGGTCAAAAAACGTCTCCTGCTTCTCGACCCAGCATCATTTCTTTCGAAAGATCGCCAAACCACACCCGTTCCCCCCCTCGCTTCTATCTCGACGCCTTAGCCGGCTTACGATTCGTGCGATAATAACCCGCCATTCCATCCTCACAGTGATTCAGCACAACACCCAATATCTTGGCATGCGCTCTTTCGAGAATCTTCTTGGCTCGTTGGGCATCCTCCATGGACGTTCTTCCCGCGCTTAAAACGATGATCGTTCCCTCTGCGATCGATGCGAGCAAGGCAGCGTCAGGGCCAGCCAGCAAAGGCGGCGAATCGATGAGAATGAAATCGAAGTCCTTCTTCAGAAACTCGAGAAGTTTGGCCATTCTGTTGGATTCTAATAAGGCCGGGGGATCGTTTTCGGAAGGACCGCTGGTCAGAACACTTAACCCAGTCTTATCTCTCTGCAGCCAGGGTGGTATGCCTTCAGCCAAAGTACTTGTTAAACCTCTTTCATTGGATAAGTCGAATATTTCATGAAGCCTTGGTGACCTTAAATTAGCGTCAATCAGAACCACTCTCTTATTGTTCGTTGCAAGAGAAACAGCCAGATTGGAAATGATCATGCTCTTCCCTTCCTGAGGACCACAACTTGTCATCAGGAAACAGAACATCTGTTGACTTTTCCAAAGTTGAAGATCAGACCGAAGCCCGCGGATCGGTTCTTCAAAGGAGGGAAGAAGGCGGGAGGCCGAACCGGTATTTCTATCTTCAATCAGGGGCCAGGAAACGCCCCTGACAAACCGGAGATAAGGGACTGTCATGAGCACCGGCAAGCCCAGCCCCTGTTCGGCCTCATCGATCGTCCGTATGGTCACATTGAGATGCTCCTTTAGAAGGGCAATTCCTAGTCCCACAATCAGGCTCAAGATTCCAGCCAGCGCGGCATGGTAAACTTTTATGGGTCTAAAGGGGTAAATGGGGGCACCCGCATTGTGAATCACCTTGATATCCGGCGCTCTTTTTTCTGCGGCCATTCTAACTTCTTCATATTCCTTTGACAGAAGCTTATGTGTTTCTTCACTAAGGTATGCGGTAAGATCGAGTTTGGCGAGCTCAGCCTCTTTCTGTGGAATCTCCCCGATCCGTTCTTTCTTTTCCCGGACAACTGAGGCCAGGTTGTTACTTTTGGCTCTCAAAGACTCCAGTTGTGTTTCTGCCCGTGTGAGTTCAAGCGACAGCTCCTGATGAACTGGATCAATCGATAACGTTTCTTCGCTGCTCAAGGTTGGAGCTTCTTTCTCCAATTTGCTTCTGATTTCGCTAATCTCTGTTTGCAAGGTCTGTATTTCCCTGTGCTCTTCGGTATACCGTTCACGCAATCCAGCAAGTCTAACTTCTTTTTCAGCCAGCTGTGTACGAAGCGTTCGAATTAGAGGATTGTCTATAACCTTCGCTTCCGATTTTGCAAATTTTTTCAGATCAGAAAGCTGACGAGTGATCTCCTTTTTTTTTGCAAGTAGACCGTTTATCTCGGCGTTTACGGACTCCCAGGAATTCTCCAACTCGGAAATGGATTTCACTTCTAACTCAGCTTCATTTTTGAGAGAAACGATCCTTTGCTTTTCTTTGAATTCAACTACAGCATTCATAGCACGGTTTAACTCTTCCTTTGAGAGTGCAACCTTGTCTTCGCTTAATCTCTTCTGCCTCTCCATATCATTAACACTCATCTCCTGTAAGTAGGCTACGAATACCTTGGCGGCCGCATTAGCAATGGCTGCCGATAGTTCCCCAGACTTTGCCTCTGCCTGGAGTTCAAACAGATATGTCTCTTTCGTAGGTTTGACGGAAAGGCCTCCCTGAACTTCCGCAACCGCCCGGCTAAAAGCATCTTCTTCCTTGATGCGGCCGTACTTGAGAATGGTCCAGGTTTTTCTTAGAAGATCTTTCGTCTTGGTCTTTGCTTTTCGCCAGTAATACTGAAATCCAGATCCTTCCTCCTCCTTGATTTGGTCTAAGTTCAATAACTTCACGACTCTCTCTGCAATCACCGAGGTCTTGATGATTTCTGTATAGGTCTTCGATGCTATCTCAATGGGTGTGAAATTGCTCACCGGAAAGTCAAGTATCTCTTCCCTCTTATGAACGAAGTCTATCGACTTTTGAGATCGAATCAAAACTTTCGTCATGGAACGGTAGGTTTCCGAAAGGACATAGGTGAGCAATGTTGCTGTGATCATGGCAGACAAGCACATCAGAATGATCATAATCTTATTACGATAAAGGACCTTCAAGAATTGTCTGAATTCCACGGTTCTTCCTTTACAGTTTGCGGTTGGCCTACTTTCGGATCAACTGATTTTTCATCACCTAAGGTATCGGCGTCTTAAAAACTCCATAAGAAAAACCCGAGGTTAATGAACCAGGAATTATCTTAGTAATGTATTGCTCCACAAATTTATCAACTTCGGCAATAGCGGTTTTGGGCACGTAAATGACATCGTAGGGTTTTACAAACACATCTTTTTCGTCGCCTTTTCCTGAGATAACCTTGCTCAGATCTATCTTCCGAGTCACCGATGTGTTTTCTGGACCTCTGCTGATCACAATGACGTTCCCTTTGTGTGCCGTTTCCCTAAATCCTCCAGCGTTCAAAATGACCTGAAGAACGGTCGTCCTTCCCTTTATAGGGATCACACCCGGCGCCGCCACCTCTCCGCCAACATATGCCTTTTGTCCTCCGAATTCCCTAACAATCACAACAGGCTCAGGGTTCTTCAAGAATTTTGCATACCTACTAATGATGACTTTGTTCAGTTCAGAAGGTGTTTGTTCTGCTGCGGCTATCTCACCCACCAATTGGAGAGATATCTTCCCATCCGGCCTTATAATCACGGTTTCGTTCAATTTAGGGTCATAATAAAATTTTATATCAATAATATCTCCTATCTGGAGAATGTAGTCTCTATTTGTTTCTGTGATAGGCTCCTTGGTTGCCTCAGCTAATTGGAAATCGGCACGACCCGATGAAGATATATTTGCGCAGCTCATTAAACCCGATAGTACGAACAAAAGTAAAAAATAACTTAAGCGCTTATTTTTCATAATGACCTCTTTCTAATAAAATCGAGAAACCTTTCAATTAGCAGGATCAGCAGATCTAAGAGTTTGAGAGTCATTTTGTTTTATTAGACGGAAACCCTTCGGACCCTATATCCCAGGGAACAAGAATTACTTTAATTTACAAGCCTCCCTGAGCCAGGTATCAAAGTATTCAATGGTCTTGGTCAAACCAACAAACCTTACTTTAATAGATATTCTTGGATACCAGACCACCTTTTCCATAACCCAAATGATATTTGGCCTGCATCCTGGTTTTCATCCACAGGAAGAGATTTAAAAGTAATCTTCTAAAGGGAATCGGTCATTCTAACGAGTGACTCCTATATTAAAGCATAAAAGTTTTAGATAATTTTCTCCAATACTTTTTAGTGCATAATTTGATAGAGTATGTTTTTTTTTCTGAATTGTCAAGTCTCCAAGCGATGTATAATTTTTCGAATTTAGACAAATATATCAATCATTTACGAGTGTAAAATTGTGTAAAATCTGATAAAATAGTGTAAAGGTATGCTAATTCAGAGACATTATATATCTGTCTGCCCCATTGAGATGTATTTCGAAAAGTGTCAGCATTCCGCTTTTATTTAGTCCATCTAAATAGGGGAAGAGTTAGATTTGCTAAAGGGATTTTTGATCTCTGTTATTAATGTTTTAGAAACCATAGGGTGCATTATTCCTTAAAGGCGGTCATGGGTTCCACCATTAATTCTCCCTTTTTGAAGCGCTCGATGGAAAGTGAGGAGATATCGATTGTAATGGCCTTTCCATTGACGATCAACTCTGAGACCACCTTTCCCACAGCAGGGCTATGCTGAAATCCATGTCCACTAAAACCATTGGCGAGAACGAGTCCCTCTATCTCGGGAACTCTTCCCAGGATGGCATGGTGATCCGGGGAGATCTCATAAAGGCCTGCCCATCCCCGGGCAATACGAGCCTTTTCGAGAACTGGGACTCGATCCATGGCATTCTCTGAAGTCTCGGCCATAGCTTCATAATCGATATTAAGGTTAAAACTTGGTTCCAGGTCTAACGGGCCTGAGAGAAGCAATCCATCTCCTTCCTGGCGGAAATACCACCCTCGGTGAAAATCAATGGTCAGTGGAAAAGGACAGTCGGTGAGATGGAAAGGAGCCGTAACGAAGATATGCCTCCTTAAGGGTTTGACAGGAATTTTGATACCTACCATTTCCCCTATGGATGCGGCATAAGGTCCTCCGGCATTAACAACAGTAGAAGTGGAAATAACTTCCTCCCCTACCTTCACACCCTTGACTTTCCCTTTCTCCGATGAAATTCTGGTCACCTCTGCCCCTTCATATATCTTTACCCCTGCCCTTTTCGCACCAATAGTAAACCCGGAGAGAACCTCGCTGGGACCTGCGTATCCATCCCAAGAGCAGAATGTCCCTCCCAGGATATCGTCTATTCTGAGGTAGGGCCAACGTGCACTGATTTCATCAGGACTTAAG
>Ga0315286_10000864_pt1 | contig 26523 bp, 18 predicted proteins | sample YL17G10_0_MG_FD_205038 | JGI IMG/M metagenome (GOLD analysis project Ga0315286, IMG submission 205038) | Sediment microbial communities from Yellowstone Lake, YNP, Wyoming, USA - YL17G10_0 | ecosystem: Environmental > Aquatic > Freshwater > Lake > Sediment | place: USA: Wyoming | collected... | reverse complement strand
TCTCCAGGGGTGAGCTCGATTCGAGTGTCATCGATGGTGACCAGCTGCCCGGGAATGGCTCCCGGCCGAGACACGTGAATGCTCAGGGCCTCGCCGGGCCAGGGCTGCCACTGGGGTTTCCATACCCCAGCCTGGTCCTGATGATGAATGACCGGAATCCCTTCCAGGTCGCAGTGCCAGATGGGGCTGGCATCCAACACCCAGGTTTCGGTCCAGGGCCGGTCGTCGCTCACAGGCGGCGCCGTTAACTCGATGGTGGGGGTGGGCTGGAGAGTGGAGCTCCAGCGGATCTCCGTGCGATTCGCATCCATGTTGAGATGCGCCTGGCCATTTTCAACCCGTATATTTGGTGTCGTGACCGATTCACCCGGAATGAGCGGCACCGTAAACACCACCGGGCTGTCTGCCGGAGTCAGCCGCTTGACCCTGGTGTTCACCTGCCAGGTGAGACCCAAAGTCAGCACCCGTTCTACCTGAAGGAATGGCGGCAGCCGGCTGGGCGCCCATTCCTCCAGCTTGGCCGCTCCATCCTTTTGCAACCGCGTGAGCTGGAGGTTTCCTTCGACCTGACCATCGGCATGAACACCCGCCACCTCGTATTCGTTGCTGGTCACCTGGAGTTGACGGGGACGAAGCGGCAACGGGATCTGAAAGGAGCTCCCGGGGCGGGGTTTGCCAAGGAGCGTCACCGTATGTAGCCCCTTGGGCGCCAGCAGCCACAACTGGCCATCCTTGTCGCGTTGAAGCCCATCGGCCGACTGGTTGTCCAGCAGCACCTGATCCGCCAGCCAGGAACCGGCGTTCCCGGGCAAAGGCACGGCGGTATCGACGGCGGCATGCAGTTGAAAAAGGATGCGGATCGCATCGGCGCTTACCTGAAGTTCCATCCGCGGGCTGTCGGCACAGGTGGGAAGACAATCAGCAGGTTCCAGCAGGCGGTTCTGCAGTTGCTGCAGAAGTTCTGCCGGAGGGTATCCGGCGCAGGTGCTGGGCGGTGGCTCGGCGGCATGCACTGGCATCACCGACAAGATCGCCAGAACCACAATCCCCAGCCCGAGGGAGGTGCTCCGCGCCGTCGCCTTAAGCCGCTTGAGATCGACCATCAGGACGATCAAACCGGCCAACAGCAGCACTCGGACCAAAGCGAGGATCAGGTTGACAGCGGGCGGCAAGAGCCACAGACGAATTTGCTGGTCACGAGCCACCGGTCCGTTCCATTTTAGGGAAATGGTGCGCCAGCTCCAAGTGGGAAGGCCTGGCCCGGTCTGAACCAGGGCTTTGGGGTCCTGGGTGAGAGCCGCCTGCTCCGGGCGCCCATAAGGCGCCTCCGACTCCGCCTTCCACGGGGCTTGTTCCGAAGGCGCCGGGGCAGCTTTGCGGCTGAGCATTTTCGACTCTGCGGCCGGCTTTTCCGGTACAGCCTTTGGGGCCACGGGAGCGGACATCGAGATCATGTCCATGACGCTTGGACCAGGGTAAACCGGCTCCAGTTGGGGGAAGATCCCCCAGCGGATTTGCTGAGCCACGAAGGGCAAAGAAATTGCCAGCAGGCTAACCAGCGCGACCCAGCGGCAACCGTTGAAGAATGTACTGGCCCGGCCTTCCGGAAGGAATCGCACCAGGGCCACTGTAGCCAGCAGCACCAGCCACACCAACCGCGGCGCACCGGGTTCATGGTAGGTGAGAGCCAGAGTTGCCAGGGCCAGCACTCCCCAGCGCCAGTTCCACAGCTTCATAACCGCCAGCGAAATGATCAGCACCACGAAGAGATCCAGCAGAGTCCAGCGTTCGAACCAGGTCCCGGGGACCACGTCCACGCCGCGCGCGGTGAGTAGTCGCCAGCCGGGAGGAAGGTGCAGCTCCGCGGCGAGGGACTGAACATCATGATCCCAACCTACCGCCGGCACCGTACTGATGGAAGTCTGATAGCGGGATTCCGCCACCATGTGGAGCTGTCCCTTGCGCAGTTCCACTCCGGGTTTGTTGTCCTTTCCCTGGCTGGTGATGAGCTGATCGATGTCATCCACCGTCACCCGCCCAAGCAACCCCGGAGGATTCATGGCCAGATACCACTGGCGGCTCATGGCGCCATCGATCTGATCCTGGATGGTGAAACCGGTTCCGGCAAAATCCAGCCACCAGTTCCTTTTCAGATGGAGCTGATCGGGGGCAGGGTCGGGGTCGCCGCGGCGAATTTCCTTGAGCGTGATCACCGCATTGGGGTCGACCAGATACGTGGGATATTTTTCCCAGCCGCGGGGAACATCGGTTTGTTTGGGATCGACTCCGGGAACGCCTTCCAGGTTCACCATCCGTAGGTGGTTTTGCGCGTGAAAGACCCAGACCTCCTGTCCGTATGCGGCCCGGACTGGACCAAGCTGGTGCATGGGGTCGGCGAAACGCGTTCGAATCCTGATTTCATAGCGGCCGGGGCGACCCTGCACCAGCAACCGGCCGTCGGCTTCCAGCCGCGCCGGCAGGACACTGGTGAGACTCATAGGGATGGCCTTTTCAAGCAGAACATCTTCCAGCCGGATTTCCCTCGCCTGGCCGGAAATGTTAATTTTCACCACATTCGTCAACTGCATGGGGATGGTGTCGTCGAGAAAACGGTAGATCTTGACCTCCAAACGGTCTTCCTGAGCACCCGTGGCCCCCCGTTTCTGCAACCAGAGCTTACCGGAACTTTCCAGCACTGGGAAATCCACCGGATTGTCGTTCAACACCAGACTGACCAAGCCGCTTGCGGCAGGAATGTCGATCATTTCCGGCATTTCGTCCCAGACAAAGGCCCCTTCCACTCGATGCTTTCCGGGCTCGAGGTAGATGAAGGGTACTTGGCCGGGCGCTTCCTTCGACCCCGGATCGCCCGCCGCCCGGGCAGAGCCGCGCAGCGCAACGGGTGAAGCTGGAACGGCTGCCGGCGCCTTTGGTTCGGTGCGCATCGCCATGACGGCGGTTTCATCATGTGGCACTACCGGGACGGGTTTGCCATCCACTTGAACATCGCGCGGCCAAAATCGCGCGCCTCCGGGAAGCGGCACCCATCCTTTCACGAAGACCTGCCATTCTTGGGCGAACCGGCCGCCCTTCTGATCCAGCTTGAGCTGTAACCGGGATGGCCACACGCATTGATGTGCTTCCCCGTTATTGTAGATGGTAGGGCAGAAATGCTCTTCCTTACCGTGCAGGATCCAGGCTTTCCAGTGTTCCAATTCGGATGGGATGCTGTCCGTATCCGGCGTCGCCGCCCATGAAGAGACCGCGATGATCAGGACAGCGCCTAACAACAGCAGAATGCGACTGGTCGTCTTGTTCATGGTTGCCCCTTCCCCATCATTTGCTCGGTTTGACGGTGGCCATGGAGGGAATGCAATAATCCCCGCCACCTGGTCTCATGACGGTTGTGTTCTAGTCCAAAGTGCCGGTTTGGTTCGTCGGAAGAAACGTGTCACTGCGCTGCACTTTAGATCATTCGTACCGTTTCGTCACTGGCTTTGTAGGCGGCGGCAGAGCGAGGCGGCAACTTCCATTTGACGACCCCGGTGACTTTGGTGCACTCTAGCATCCTCGAAACGAACGCGACTGTCGTCACCTCAACTTGTGGTAGATCTTGCCTGAAAGGAGTTCCCCAATGCAGTACTGGTTCGAACCGCGCTCGGTGGTACTCATCGGTGTTTCCCGACAAAGCGGGGTGGGCGCCTACAACAACCTGGAAGTGATGGAACGCTATGGCTACAGCGGCCGGATCTATGTCGTGCACCCCAAAGTTGCCGAAATCCTGGGACGAAAGACCTACGCAAGTGTCGCCGACCTCCCTGAAGTGCCGGACATGGCGGTGATTTCGCTGGGACGCGAACGGGTGCTGCCGGTCTTCGAGGAATGCGTAAACCGCGGCATTCAACGAGTGCTGGTGATCAGTCAGGGGTTTGCCGACGCCGATGAGCGCGGCAAGGAACTGCAACAGCAGTTGCTGGCCCTGGCCAGGAAACACGGAACCCGCGTGCTCGGCCCCAACACCATGGGTATGCTCAATGCCTTTGCGAACTTCACCACGGCTTTTGTGGATATCGCCCAAGACCCCAACCCAGCGCCCCTCACCCTGGTGGCTCAGTCGGGTGTGTTCCAGGTGGGCTACGAATCCTTCACCGGACGACTGGGCAAAGCCGTAGACGTCGGCAACGCCTGCGACATTGATTTTGTGGATGTGCTCGACTATCTGGAACACGATCCGCAGACGGAAATCATCGTGCTGCACATGGAAGGAGTCCGCCGTGGCCGAGATTTTCTGAATACGGCCGCCCGCGTTGCACGTCGGAAGCCCATCATCGTCCTAAAGACCGGCCGCAGTAGCGCCGGCGCCAGAGCCGCGCTGTCCCACACCGGTTCCCTGGTCGGGGAAGATGCCGTGGTGGATGTGGCCTTTGCGAAAACCGGTCTCATTCGAGTGCGCACCATGATTGAGATGCGCGCCGTCTGCCGGGCATTCCTCCATTTCCGCTCCATGGCCGGACCGAACCTGGCGGTGATTACCGCCACGGGGGCTTGCGGCATCATGACCGCTGACGCGTGTGAAGATTACGGCTTGGATCTGGCCCCATTTCCCGAAGGCATCCGCGGCGACCTGGAGAACGCCCACATTGCCTGGCACAAGTTGAATAATCCGGTGGATGTCTGGCCGCTCGGCATGGTCACCGGGTCGTTCACAAACGTTTTCAAGAACGCCGCCCGCAGCCTGCTCCAAGATGATCGGGTGGATGCCCTGTTGGGCATTGTCCCCGCATTGTCGTCGCCTCTGCACGCCGACCTCGATCTGCTTGCCATGATGCGGGAGATTCAACCCGCCAACACGCAACACAAACCAATCGCCCTGTGGCTTTACGCCGACGGCGTAGACGCACAGGCTCGGGCTCTGGCCCATGAACCGGATGTGGCGTGCTTCGGCAGCATCGACGAAGCGGTGATGGGACTCGCCGCCCTCTATCGCTATCGGCGCTTCGTCCAGCAGGAGGCTCGCAAACCGGCTACTACCGCCGCAGCTGCAGCAAAACCCGGCACGCCGGCGGCCCTTCCGAAACAGGGGCTGTTGGTCGGAGAAGTCGCCCTGACCTTGCTTAAAGACTATCAGATCCCTGGAGTTCCCGGCGAACTGGTGGCGACACCTGCAGCGGGCAACGCTGCCGCGGCCCGAATGGGATATCCGGTGGTGCTCAAGATCATTTCCCCCCAGTGGCTGCACAAATCCGACCTCGGGGGCGTGCGCCTCAATCTCAACAACAGCGATGAGCTGGATAGTGCTTTCCACGAACTGCTGACTGGGTTCCGGCAGCACACGCCAGCCGGGGAATTGCAGGGGATTCTGGTGCAAAAGCAGATTCAGGGTGTTGAATTGCTCATGGGAATCAAACGCGATCCGCAGTTGGGCCCGGTGGTCGTGGCGGGCATGGGAGGGATCTACACGGAAATATTTAGGGATGTGGCTCGATCCCTGGCACCCATCGACCGCGAGGATGGTCTGAAGATGCTGCGATCCCTACGCATTTTCCCCATCCTCAAAGGCGTCCGGGGACAACGCGGCGTCGATCTGGACGTTCTGGTGAATGCGCTGCTGGGTTTGTCGCGACTGGCCATGGATTATCCCCAGATCAGTGAACTGGATCTGAATCCCGTCATAGCCAATCCTGAAGGCTGCTGGTGCGTGGATGCGCGCATTGTACTGGAGGATGGGCAGGAAGTTGATTGAGAAACCAAAGATAAGCAGAATTCACGGAGCGCGAAGCAAAACTGGCCAGGAAATCGACTGCACTTCATACAGGTCGCGGGGTCCACTGCTGTTGGTAAAGCAACAAGAGCCATTTCTGGATGAGCGAAGCGAAGGATTTTTACCACCGGCTCTTCGCCGCTCACTGCTCACCGTTCGCTATTCACTACCCGCGCCAAATCCCCTCGGGCTCCGCAGCTGATCGAGAAGGCTCAGAGCCTCCGCCAGATGCTCCTGATCGGTTTGGCCATCGGGATCATCAAGGTGGGCAATGACGGTCAGGTGCCATTCCAGCTCTTCCACCTTCTTCTCGGCGAAGGCATTCGGGGAGCGCCGCAATTCACCCTTCAGTCCCAGCATCACCGGGTTGACCCTCTGATAGAAGAGCACTCGATCGTCTTCCGGCAGGAAAGTCATTTCTCTGGCGAGTTGTTCTAGTTGGTCGAGAATCTGCTGCATATCACCCTCATTTCTTCGAACGTGGAGAAATAATGACCCTCGCATTTCAGGTGAGCCATATTATAATCCTGCCACTCGACCTAGTCACTAGATTATAGAACGTGTGCTTCCGGGGGTCGCGGACCTGAGAAACCCTGCAGATTCAGAACGACTTTGCGCTTGACTTATGCCGGCCAAAGAGCTAAGCCATTGGAACGAATGGAAAACTTTGGATAGAGGTAACCGCGGAAAATCAAAGAAGAATCATGCCGAAGGTGGGCGCCGTGCTCAACCTGCAGGCAAGATCGGGAGAGGAATCCTATGCGCTGTGACAACAAAGGATCGGCATGGGCACTAGTTGTCGTGGTCGTCCTGGTGCTGCTGTCAGGCGGACTCTGCTATGGGTCTGCGCAGCAGACAGCACCTGGCAAACCATCACCTGAAGCCGCCCAAGACGCCTCAACTACCAACCCGCCGCCGGCGCTTCAGATGGGGGAAACCAGCTTCGACTTCGGGGATGTAGACGAAGGGGAGACCGTCCGCCATGATTTCAAAGTGAAGAACACCGGCACCGGAGAATTGCAAATCACCCGGGTGAGCCCCGGCTGAGGCTGCACTGTCGCTCACTTCGATCGAGCGATCCCTCCCGGTGGCGAGGGCAAGATTACCCTGCAGTTGGATTTGCACAACTTCCAGGGCATGGTGCAGAAGAGCGCAGCCGTTTACACCAATGATCCTCAGCAGCCGCAGTTTAATCTGCTCATGAAGACCGTGGTGAAACCCTTCATTCAAGTGAAACCCTCCAATACCATACTTTTCCGGGGATTTCCGGAGCAACTCGGGCGTCAGACCATCGATTTGATTACCAACGGCAACCCCTTCCACATCCTGAAAACGGACACCAATCTGCAACAGCAGATTGCCTTTGAACTGGAAACCGTAGAAGACGGCAAGCATTACCGGCTGCATGTGACCAACGCCGCTGCCAGCGGCAACTACAGCGGCTTTGTCCTTTGTCGTACCGACCACCCCAAACGCCCGGAAATCAAGGTTATCGTTACCGGGGCCATTGAAACCGAGCTGAGCGTATCGCCCCTGGCCTTGTTCCTCGGTCATACCGGCGCCGTTCAGCCGCTGCGCACCGGCGAGATCAAGATACGCCACAATCGCAAACAGGCTTTTCAGATCACTCGACTGACCTATGATGACAGACTGATCACGGTTACGCAGGAACCGCTGACCAATGAGGCCGGCTATGCCTTGAAGGTCACCCCGCGGATGGAAAATGTCCCCAAGGGGGACCATCGAGAAGCCACCATCACCATCGAAACCGACAACAAAGGTGGGACCAAAGACCAGGTGCGGGTGAATGTGGTGAATCAGTGAGACCTATGTGCATGCAGCTAACTGCCTTTATTCAGTGCCCATTAGGTGATTTAATAGCTTCATTGCATATCGTATATAGTTACAGAGAATCAATGCTCCAAACATGTCAATCATGAGGTTACTCATTATGCACAACGAAGGGCAAAAGCCACAACCAAATCAGTCAAAGTCAGAACATAAAGCACCACCACAAAAGACTGGAAAAGAGATGGAGACTACTCTTCTCTACGGTAATCTCGATCTCTTAAATGCTCCATTGTCCGAGTTATCAACCATAATGTCCAGCACTATACACACCATTCACCCATCAGGAAGTAACCTGGATACCGCGACAGTAGGCAAAGCACGCGAACTCAACGCGACTATCGAACAGCTCAGGCGTGAGGTCGGAGATAAAGCACGAGAATTAAAGCATGCCGAGACCAGTGCTGCGGAGAAAGCTGCTGCCATAGCTAAACTTGAAGCAAGCATCGCGCAACTCACTGAAAAGGAACGCCTTAGCTTCCTGCTGGCACGGGTTAACGAGGATGCTCAGGCTCTCCTGCTCAATTCTGAACGATTTCGGAAGAGATTTCTCGACCTCAGTGAATGCAATGCTTTTGTAATGTCCGTGGATATTCGGCGTTCGACCGAACTCATGTTGAAAGCCCGCACCCCGGAGCAATTCGCGCACTTCATAACGACGCTCTGCAAGGACCTGGAAGAGGTCGTGAAGGCGCACTTTGGCGTGTTCGACAAGTTTACCGGGGATGGCATTCTGGCCTTCTTCCCTGAGTTCTTCTCGGGCGAGGACGCAGCGTATTACGTGATTTCGGCAGCAGATGACTGCCATCGGCTATTTCGGGAGAGATATCGTGAATTTCGGAGTTCTTTTACGGCGGTCTTAACGGATGTCGGTCTTGGGATAGGAATCGATTATGGTCCCGCACACTTGGTCCAGATGGCTGGTGGCCTTACCGTTGTTGGCGCACCAGTTGTGTACGCGTGCAGAATGGCGGGTGCACAACCAGGGACGACCTTGCTCAACCAACCTGGATACGAGAAGGTGAGTGAGCGCCTCAGCGCCTACTGTTTCTTTAGCGAAACCGAACTCGATATCAAGAACGAAGGCGCCACGCTGGCATACGAGGTCCGACTCAACCGCAAAGAGTACGCACCCACTCCCCCAAGTTGGGTCAGCTCAGCAAATACCACATGATAGCTCTTCGCTAACAGGCTTCGTGGGGTCTGGGCTGGTAAAGGCACAGAGGTTCGGGGGCAAGGTAATCGCCGGTGCTCTCATAGGCGCGGGCGCGACAGCCGCCGCAGACCTTGACGAATTCGCACCGGCCGCACTTGCCCTGGTAGAGCGAGGGGTCTCGAAGGTTCCTAAAGATTTCCGAGTCCTCCCAAATTTCCCGAAACGGCTTCTCGCGAATATTGCCGCAATTGAGCTCCAGATAGCCGCAGGGTTGCACCTGCCCGACATGGGACACAAAGGAAAAGCCAATCCCCCCCAAACATCCGCGGGTCACGGCATCCAACCCAAAGGTCTGCATATCCACTTTCTTCCCGTCAGCGTGGGCTCGCTGCCGCAGAATCCGGTAGTAATGGGGGGCGCAGGTGGCTTTGAGCTGCAGCGGCACCTGGTCCTTTTGTTCATAGAACCAATGGAGAGTTTTTTCATATTGCTGGGCGGAGATGGCCTGTTCGGCCAGGTCCTTACCCCGTCCCGTGGGAACCAGCAAGAAGATGTGGTGAGCCACCGCCCCCAATTCCACGGCCAGCTTCTGAATGGCCGGAAGTTCCGCCAGATTCTGCTGGGTGATGCTGGTGTTGATCTGAAATTCCAGACCGGCGCCGCGCGCACAGGCAATACCTCTTAACGCCCCGTCGAAGGCTCCAGGCACCTGTCGAAAGGCGTCGTGAGACGCGGCGGTAGCCCCGTCGAGGCTGATACTGATGCGTTCGATGCCGGCTTCCACCATCCTGTGGGCCTTTTCCGGAGTGATCAGGGTGCCGTTGGGCGCCATGGTCATGCGGAACCCTTTCGCCTTGCCATAGGCGGCAATTTCAAAGATATCAGGCCGCAGTAGCGGTTCTCCACCGGTCAGGATGATGATGGGCTGCGCGAAGGTAGCCACGTTATCCAGGAAAGCGAAGGCTTCCCGGGTGCTCAGCTCGCCTTCGTAGGCACGGTCTTGCGCGGCGGCCCGACAGTGGATACAGGCCAGATTGCAAGTACGCGTCACCTCCCAGGCAATGAGACGCGGGCCGGAACCGGTCCCGTGGCCGTGGCCGGCGGGTTTGCCGTGGGGGTTAGGCGCAGACTTATGGGTAGCTTTGGTTTTATCCATGTAGTTCCTCTTCGAGGGTTTCGTAAATCTCAGGTCATTCGGACCGGCCACTGAGACCACGAGACCGTTTCACCCTTGCGCGAACCTTCAGATTTCTCGCTTCGCTCGAAATGACAAGTTTCCTGGGGGCCCGGCGACACGCTCTACGATTGCAGCAACCTGGCCGCGTCCTTGGCAAAGTAGGTCAAAATCAGGTCGGCGCCGGCACGGCGAATAGCGATCAAGGTTTCCATCATGGCGCGTTCTTCATCCAGCCAGCCTTGCGCCGCCGCCGCTTTGATCATGGCGTATTCGCCGCTGACGTTGTAGGCGGCAATCGGCAGGTCGAATTCTTCCCGCACCAGGCGGATGATGTCCAGATAGGCCAAGGCCGGCTTGACCATGACGATGTCAGCCCCTTCATCGACGTCCAGAGCCACTTCGCGAATGGCTTCCAGCCCGTTGGCGACATCCATTTGGTAAGCCCGCCGGTCTCCAAACTGCGGCGCCGATTCGGCCGCTTCCCGAAACGGTCCGTAAAACGCCGAACAATACTTGGCGGAGTAGGACATGATGGCTACCCGATCGAAACCGGTTTCATCCAGCCGTTCGCGGATGACCGCCACCCGGCCGTCCATCATGTCGGACGGGGCGACGATATCGGCCCCCGACTCGGCATGCGAAACCGCCACCTTGGCCAACACTTCCAGGGTGCTATCGTTGTCGACTTCATGACCTTGCAGCAGGCCGCAATGACCGTGGCTGGTGTATTCGCACAGGCAAACATCGGTGATCACCACCAGATCCGGGTACTTCTCCTTGACGGCACTCACCGCCTGCTGCACCACCCCATCGGCAGCGTGGGCTTCGCTGCCTTCCGGGTCCTTGCGGCGAGGCAGTCCAAACAGCAATACGGCCGGGATCTTGAGGTCCACCACCGACTTCATCTCTTCCAGCAACTGATCCACCGAAAACTGGTACACCCCGGGCATGGAACCCACGGGATTTTTCACCTTTTCGCCGGGCATCACGAACATCGGATAGACCAAATTGTCCACGGCCAGACGGGTTTCCCGAATCATGCGGCGCAGGTTCTCGGTGCGGCGCAGTCTTCTGGGGCGATACACAGGAAAGTGCATGGCAGGACTCCTTTGCGAACGGACTATTCTCGACGGATCTCTTGATCGGTCAGGTAACAGGCTGGATCGCACGCCCACAGGTCGCCCGTCGCGGCTTCCGCGCGCACTCGGAAGTTGCCGCCACAAACATCCAACCACCGGCAGGTGGCGCAGCGGCCTTTCACGAACGGTCTCTTGTCCTTGAGCATCTTCATCAACGGATCGCTCAGATCCGTCCAAATCCGGCTGAACGGGCGCTGTCGGACATTGTCAAAGGCATGATGGCGCCAGAACTGATCGGCGTGCACCTGACCATCCCAACTGATGCACCCGATGCCACGACCGGAACTGTTGCCTTCATTCATTTGCAGGAGCTCCAGCACTTCCCCGGCCTTCGGCGAGCCTTCACGCACCATGCGCAGATACAGGTAAGGCCCATCGGCATGGTTATCCACGGTAAGGACTTCTTTGGGTTTGCCGCGCCGGTGCAAATCGGCAGTGCGGTCGATGATGAGATCCACTGCAGCACGCGTTTCGGCATGGGACAGGTCTTCTTCGATGAGTTTGCTGCCACGCCCGGCATACACCAAGTGGTAAAAACAAACTCGGGGGATGTCATGTTCTTCGAGGAGATCAAAAATACGCGGGATTTCATGGGCATTCAGACGGTTCATGGTAAAACGCAAACCCACCTTGATGCCCGCTTCCTGGCAGGCTTGAATCCCTTCCAAAGCCCTTTGGAATGCCCCTTTGACGCCGCGAAACCGGTCGTTGACTTCGGCCAAACCATCGAGGCTGATACCCACGTAGGACAGGCCGATTTTTTTCAGCTCCTGCGCCACGCCTGGGCGGATCAGGGTGCCGTTGGTGGAGATCACCGCACGCATCCCCTTAGCCACCGCATGGGCTGCCAGTTCAGGGAGGTCCGGGCGGACCAGCGGTTCTCCGCCGGAAAAGAGGATCACCGGCGCTCCGAACTCGGCCAGGTCATCCAGGACCGCTTTGCCTTCCGCCGTGGTCAGTTCATCGGTGGGCATCTGCTCCTGGTCCACCGCATGGGCATAACAATGCACACATTTGAGGTTGCAACGCCGGGTAACGTTCCAGACCACCACCGGTTTCTTATCGGCGGAGAACTGTAAGAGATGGGACGGCAGGGACCCACTGTGACGCCCATAACGCAACGCATCCGATGGTTCCACCGTACCACAATAGAGTTTAGATATACCGATCATGCTTGATCTTCCTTGTTCATCCCAGACAACCCACGTCCATAACCGTCACATCACCCGACATCAACCAGCAAACAGCGCAGATGGAACCAGAGCAATCACCCTTCATTGTCGGTTTCCGCGGCTGATGCGGGATACTGGTGGAAGGTATCGCGAATGAGTTGGTTCAAATAGCGATCCGGATCAGTGACGGCCTCCCGTGGCAGGATGAACTGGGTTTGGCCGCTTCGATCCGCGATCAGTCGAAAAGCGTAATCATAGTTGTTGGCATTCCTTGCACAAATGGTCGTAGCCGCCATCTCCTGAAAGAGCGACTGTTCGATGATGGTGTTGATGGCCTCCTCGTTGAAGTGTATCTTGAAGCCAAAGCGTTCGTGGTAGCCGCCTTCGAAGAGAGTGATCTGGTTATAGAGCGCCAGGATTTCGTCAAAGATGCGCTCTACCGGCAGCCCGGTACGAAGGTGGTAATCGGCGACCAGCGCAATCCGGTGAGGACTGAACACCATGGGGTAGTCCGCCAGATAACGCTGCTTCTTGGTAGCGATCTGCTCCTGTATCTGTTCTCGTTCCTCGTCAACTATCCGGCGGTAGACGCTGGAGCGTTTTGGGTCATGGGGATGGGCCAGCAGCTCGATCAGTTCCCCTTCCGGGTCCCGCACCACTTCCGGGGTCACCACCAGGTATTTGATATCCGTGCTGGGAAGCTTCTTCTCAAACGGCAGCAGGACTCGTTCGATGGCACCCACTAAACCGCGCGCGCCCGTCTTTTCCTGGTACGCCATTTCGGCAAGCAAGCGGAGGGCTTCATCACTAAATTTGATATCGACACCGTACGATCGGAAATCCTCCTTTTTGCCCAGGACCACGGGGTTGTTGGGATTCTTGAGGATCTCATGGAGGTCATCGATCTCCAAACGCTCCAGCACGGCCACGACCGGCAGACGCCCGATGAATTCGCTTTCAAAACCGTAAGCGATCAAATCCTCGGCACGGGCATATTTGAGAAATTTGTATTCGTCTTCCCTGCTGTGAACCGCCGCGCCAAAGCCAATTTCATGCTTCTGCAGACGGTTCTTGACGACGGCCGCCAGCTCGTTAAACGCACCGCTCACGATGAACAGGATGTTGCGGGTGTTCACCGTACGTTTTTCACGCTTTCCGGTACGGCGGTAATCTTCTATGGCCTGCATCTGGGAGACGGGGTCGTGGGGTACGCGCAGGTCCACTTCGGTTTCTTCCATGGGTTTGAGGAGCGTCCGCTGTACACCGGTACGCGACACGTCGATGCCGACGATGTTTCGCGCCGAGGCGATCTTGTCAATTTCATCCAGATAGATGATTCCGTGTTCGGCCAGTTCGATGTCTTCTCCCGCTTCGGTGACCAGATCCCGCACCAGGTCTTCCACATCCCCGCCCACATAACCGGTTTCACTGAATTTGGTGGCATCCCCTTTGACAAAAGGAACACCAATCTTTTGCGCAATCAGTTTGATGAGGTAGGTCTTACCCACACCGGTGGGTCCAATCAGGATGATGTTGTTCTTGATCCGCCCCACTGTCTGGCTCTGCCTGCCGCGCTCAAGCCGCTTTTGGAACTTGATGCGGTTGTAGTGGGTACAAACCTTGGTGGCCAGGATCGCCTTGGCCTCATCCTGCCTGATGACGTACTGATCCAGGTAGGCCAATAGCTCTTCCGGTTTCATGGCAAACTTAATCTGATCGATCCCGCGGGGCCCTGTTGTCTCCTCTTCCTTCGGGGGTTCACCCGGTTTCGGAATCATCATCGGCGAAACCACCTTGATGCGGCTCCCGTACTTCTTGGACAGATAGTCGCTCAGTTCCTTTTCCAACTCTTCCTGGCTTGGAAATTTCTCGGTTCGATCCGACATGGATTCAGATCCCTTTGGGTTCAAGAGGCAATTATTGGATGTGGCCAGTATTTCTAAGGTTCAGTTACTATAAACACTGCATCACCGTATTTCAACGGACTGGGGAAAATGCCCGGGTGTATCAACCTTGGAGGACCCAAATGTCTGCACCCGTTAGCGCTTCAGAGCGTTCCCGGAGCGCACCCCTTCGCGCCCGCCCCTTCTGCTTCATCAATTATACTCTTTAAGGATGAAATCTTTCATTTTCACCACGGAGGCACAGAGGACACAGAGGCTGATTTTATTAGCTTTTCTCTGTGCACTCTGTGTCTCTGTGGTTAATTGAGAATGAAGCTTTTCAAGCTAAGCGAGTATAGTACTCTTGAGAGGCACCAGCTCCATATCTCCCCAGACTCCCATCTGATCATCAACTAGAATCAGCACGCCCTGCAATCCGGGAATTTGCGGTATCAATTGAAGGGCTTCCGGAACCGTGTCCGGGTTCTGCACCACATTGCCCAGACGGGTCGCTGCGGCATCCGCCAAAGCGGCATCCTGGGCCACCACGGTGACCGCATCAGCTTTGCCGAAACTCAGGGAATGACCGATGGTACCAGATGACGTGCACACGGCCAGCGGAAGAGACTGGAGGGAGAAGCGCAATCCGACGCGATGGGTGAAGGGAGAGCGAGGCCCGGCATAGACGGCCATGGTGATGTCTTCCTCGACATCCAGGAAGCAATCGCCGCCATTTTCGACAATGGAGGCGCTGCCATTGGCCCGCAATGCTTGCCCCACCGCCTGGGCAATGGCTCCCGCCACCGCCGCCATCGGCCCCACCCCAGCGGTTTGGGCGGCCCGAAGCATTTGCCGCGCTAGCGGCGGCGCATTCCAATCATCGGGGAGGGGCAGCAAGGAATGGAGAAATGCAGGATGCTGGGCGATATAATCTTCCAGGTGACGGCGGCAGGTGAGCACCGTATCGCGCGCCACCTGCTGCAAATCGCGTTCGGCCCGAATCCACAGGTCGGTTTCGCGGTACCGGATCTGAAACGTCACCCACCCGGCACGGCGATGCTGATGACGGTAGAAGCGTTCACCGGTCTTGGCCGTCCCATGGAACATAACTTTCTGTCTGGTGGACTTCGCTGTCATTCCCATTCGATCGTGCTGGGCGGTTTCGAAGAAATGTCATAGACTACTCGGTTGACGCCCTTGACTTCATTGATAATGCGGTTGGACATCACGGCCAGCAACTCGTACGGGAGTCTCCCCCAGTCCGCTGTCATAGCATCGACACTTTCCACCACACGAATGGCAATGACCTCGTCATACGTGCGTTCATCGCCCATGACACCCACCGAACGAACCGGCAGCAACACGGCAAAGGCCTGCCAGACCTTATCGTACCAGCCGGCACTCTCCAATTCTTCATGAATGATGGCATCGGCTTCCCGCAGGATGCGCAGGTTCGCTCGGGTCACCTCGCCAATCATGCGAATGGCCAGCCCCGGCCCGGGAAAAGGATGGCGCATGATGATGCGTTCCGGCAAGCCCAGTTCCCGCCCCACCAGGCGGACTTCATCCTTGAACAGTTCCCGCAGGGGTTCTATGAGTTTCAGCCGCATTCGTTCCGGCAGTCCACCTACATTGTGATGGGTCTTGATGGTAGCGGAGGGCCCTTTGAAGGACACACTCTCGATCACATCCGGGTAAAGGGTCCCCTGGGCCAGATATTGCGCATTGGAGAGCTTCCCGGCCTCCTTTTCGAATATCTCGATAAATGAGTTACCGATGATCTTTCTTTTCTTTTCAGGATCGGTCACACCCTGCAGACGAGACAGGAACAGCTCGGAAGCATCCACATAGATGAGTTTCATCGAGAAATGATCGCTGAACACACGCTGCACCTCTTCGGCTTCACCCTTGCGGAGCAGCCCGTTGTTGACAAAGATGCAGTGCAGCCGTGAGGCGATGGCTTTGTGCAGCAGGACGGCCACCACGGAACTGTCCACCCCGCCACTCAGGGCGCAAATCACCTGATCTTCCCCGATGGTCTGGCTGGTGGTCTGGATCACTGATTCCACAAAAGATTTCATGGTCCAGGTGGGTTTGCAGTGGCAGATACCGAATAGAAAATTATCGAGTATCAGGCGCCCGCAAGGCGTGTGCGCCACTTCCGGATGGAATTGCACCCCATACCATTGTCGTTCCGGGTTGCCCATGGCGGCCACCGGCGAGTTGTCGCTGTGGGCCAACCGGACAAACCCGGGAGGCATTGCCAGAAGCCGGTCGCCGTGGCTCATCCAGACGCGCACGTCGCGAGCTTCCACATCCTGAAGGAGTACCGTGGATTGATCGATATCGATTTGCGCCGGGCCATATTCCCGTTGTTCCGCACGTTCCACCTTGCCGCCCAGTTGGTGAGCCATGAGCTGCAGCCCGTAGCAGATCCCCAATACCGGGATACCCATCGAGAAAAGCGCAGGATCGGACAGGGGGGCCCCAGGATCGTACACACTCGATGGTCCTCCCGAGAGAATGATCCCCTTCGGCTGGTACTTGCGGATGGCATCCAGGGATTTGTTGAATGGATGGATTTCGCAATAGACATGACTTTCGCGCACCCGACGGGCAATGAGCTGGGTGTACTGCGAACCAAAATCGAGGATTAGAATGCGTTCTTCGTGAAGTTGATCCGGTTGCATGAGATTTGCCTCACATGGTGGCTTAATCCTGAGTTTCTTTCCTTTTCGAGCAGAATCTTATCACGAAATCACGAAGGAAACGAAATCACGACATTCCTTCAGCAGCCCCGGCGCTGGGCAGCAGCGTCTCACTTCAGGTCCACCTGGTAGTTGGGGGCTTCCTTGGTGATGATCACGTCATGGACATGGCTTTCTTTCAGTCCTGCGCTGGTGATGCGCACCATCTTGGTTTTGGTGCGGAGCTCCTCCAGAGAGCGACATCCTACATAACCCATACCCGCGCGCAGACCACCAATCAGCTGATACACGCTGGCTGCCAGCGGCCCTTTGTAAGGCACCATACCTTCGATGCCTTCCGGGACCAATTTGCTGGTTTCTTCGATTTGTTCCTGAAAATAGCGGTCGCGACTACCCTCCCTCATGGCCCCCAACGAGCCCATGCCGCGGTAGGTCTTGTAGCTTCGCCCTTGGTACAGGATGGTTTCACCGGGGCTTTCCTCCGTTCCGGCAAAGAGACTGCCGATCATCACGCTGTGAGCGCCGGCCGCCAGCGCCTTGACCAGATCCCCGCTGTATTTGAGTCCGCCATCGGCAATGATGGGCGTCCCCGCTTCCTTCCCCACCCTGGCGCAATCCATGATGGCTGTGATCTGAGGGACGCCGACGCCGGCCACAATGCGCGTGGTGCAAATCGATCCGGGTCCCACTCCCACCTTGATGGCGTCAACTCCCGCGTCAATGAGGCTTCTGGCGCCTTCGCCGGTCGCCACATTGCCGGCAATGACCTGCAAATCGGGGTAATCCTGTTTGATACGGCGCACCGTCTCGCGAACATTCAACGAATGGCCGTGGGCGCTGTCCACGGCAATGACGTCCACCCCGACATTCTTCAAAGCGACCACCCGTGCCCAAGCGTCTTCCCCGATTCCGACCGCGGCGCCCACTCGCAGTCGTCCCAGGTGATCCTTGCAAGAGTTGGGATATTTCTTGACTTTCAGAATGTCCTTTATGGTGATCAGCCCCTTAAGCCGACCCGCATCGTCCACTACCAGCAATTTCTCGATGCGGTTCTTGTGGAGCAACCTTTTGGATGCTTCCAGGGAAATGCCGACCGGAGCGGTCACGAGGCGGTCCTTGGTCATGACTTCGGAAACTTCGAGGTCCATGTTGGTTTCAAAGCGCAGATCGCGGTTGGTGATGATCCCCACCAGGATGCCGTCTTTGACCACCGGAAGGCCGGAGATCCGGTATTTGGCAGCCAGTTCCAGCACGTCAGAAATCTTCTGATCCGGTTCGACCGTTATCGGATCGACAATCATGCCGCTTTCCGACTTCTTTACTTTGTCTACCTCATGAACCTGCCGTTCCACACTCATGTTGCGATGAATGATCCCAATGCCACCTTCGCGGGCAATACTGATGGCCGTTTCGGACTCGGTCACGGTATCCATGGCTGCAGTGATCAGTGGAATGTTCATCGGGATGTCGCGAGTCAACCAAGTGCCGACCGCGGCTTCATGGGGAAGCACACTCGAATCGGCAGGCACCAGCAAGACATCGTCAAAGGTCAAAGCTTCAGGAATTGACTTGGGGTTCATGGTGTCCATTCACAGATCTCCGTGTCAGTGGTTATTCTTCCAGCAAAAATGCTTCGCAGAGGTTATCTCGTTCACTGCTGCCGGCTCTTCGAGGCTTAAGCCACGGTTGCCACTAATGACGATCACACCGCCAGCAATGGCATCGTGTAGCTGCCCTCGGTCTCTTTCGACCAGATCCAGGTGAAGGGGGAAACGAGCGTGTGCGGCCAGCCCAAAGCGGTTTCGAGACTGTCCAGGAGCAACCCTTCCAGCAAACCGGCATCCGTCACCACCAGACTTTCCTTGTGTAACAGAGAGAGGATCTCGCAAACGATGAGCGCGCCTCCCAGGATGATGTCTTCACGGTCCCTTTCGAGCCCCACCCAGCGGCGCCGGTCGGCCAGCTTCTGGCGGGCCAGTTGCCGCAGCGTTGCGCCGATCCATTCGCCCTGCAACACCAGACCATTGACGCGATAAGGTTGGTAGACCGCCATCTGCAGATGCATGGCCGCCAAGGTTGTGACCGTTCCCGCCGTCCCCACCAACTGAAGGTTCGCCAAAGACATGGCAATACGCTGGAGATGCTCGGTCAAGGCTGCAAATGCCGGCGCCAAGGCTTGTCTGACCCGGTCTGCGGCCGTCTCCAGGTCGGCCGCCGCCGGTGGATCGCCCATTAAGTGAGTCTCCGTCACCGTCGCGGCCCCCACGAAGACACTGGTAGCCCACAAAGGCTCAGACTGCAGAGGATCCACCAGGGTGAATTCGGTGCTGCTGCCGCCAAGATCAAAAGCCAGCATCAGGGAGGCCTTCTCAGTAAGACCGCTCAGCACCCCCTTGACCGACAGAGTGGCTTCCGCCTCCTCGGACAGAATTGTCCCCATTATGCCGGTTTGCTCCTCGATGGATTGCAGAAGATCTTTCCCATTTCGAGCCTTGCGGACCACTCCGGTGGCCCCGCAGACCACCGAGGTCGCTCCAAATCCTCGCATCAAAGCGGCGTATTCCTGCATCACCTCGAGGCTTTGGAACATCCGCTGGCGAGCGAGCGCAGCCCGCTCATCAAAACCTTGCGCAAGGCGTGTCACCCGGCGTTCCAGGCAGAGTGGTCGCAAAAACTGCCCTTGCTGACAGGCAGCCACGAGCAGACGGATCGTGTGCGACCCCAAATCAACGGCGGCAAAAACTGGTTCCCCCACAGACCTGGCTTCCATTGAAAGACTACCCTGCCCCTCGCAAAACGCCTTCGACATCATTCCCGCGCAAGCGCGTGGACGTCAACCTAAAGATCGGACCACGAAGAGCACGAAGTTGAAATTCGTTGAGCGGTATCGAAGCTCTTAATTGTGGCGTTATCCCAACCGAGACTCCGTCACAGACAGTTTCTCTGCTTGACAATTCCATGGAGCTCATTAAAGGTTATAAGGCATCGCTTGATAAGTGATCAACCGTTTCCCCCGTGATGCCGGGATCCGGAATTGGCTATGGCTACACCCCAATCTGCCCTATCACGATACGACTGCTGCTCGTAAGGGTTCGATAGGTAAAAAGAATCGCGAGGTCTTGCCGTGAGTCATCACAGAACCTACAAACGAAAGGGGTCGGCCATGATTCTTGAAATCGATCCGAAACACCCGGAACCCAGGAAAATCAAACAGGTAGTGGAAGTCCTCGGTAACGGCGGAATCATCACCTACCCCACCGACACTTACTATGGCATCGGGTGTGATCTGTTCAACAAAGAATCCATTGAGAAGATCTACCAGCTGAAACGCCGCCCCAAGCAGAAACCGTTCAGTTTCATCTGCAGCGACCTCAAGAATATCAGTGAATACGCCCAGGTAACCAACTATGCCTACAAGACCATGAAGCGCCTGCTGCCTGGACCGTTCACCTTCATCCTGGAAGGCTCCCGGTTAGTCCCCAGGATCATGCTGACAAAGCGCCATACGGTCGGAATCCGCGTGCCGGATCATGCCATTAGCCTGGCCATCGTCCGCGAACTGGGACATCCGGTCATCAGCACCAGCGCCACCGATCCGGACGGCAACATTTTACAGACGCCTCAGGAAATCAGAGAAAAACTGGGACACGCCGTAGACTTGATCATCGATGGCGGTCCGATTCAAGGCCATCCTTCGAGTATCATCTCTCTCATCGACGACACCCCCGAGATTCTGCGGGAGGGCAGCGGCGATGTCAGTCAGTTTCGCTCTTCGTAGACCCAAGACTTAAAGCTCAAGACCCAAGACTCAAGACCCAAGACCCAAGACCCAAGACCCAAGACCCGAGGCTCCAGACTTCGGACTCAGGGCACAAGGCTTAACACATAAGGCATAAGACCCGGCCACCCCAAACACGAGAGCTGAGAGGCGAGAGTGAGGAACTGGAGCGAAGAGCCAAGACCCAAGGCAGCAGATTCAAGCCACCATCTTCGGGCCGAAGGGGCGGCATCTCAAGGCCAGCCACCAAAATCCAGTAGCCAGCCGGCTGGCGGTACGCTTTCCATGGGCACACGACGTGGTTCAGATCGATGGCGCCTCACGGACTGAACGGGAAGGGCGCCTGATAGCGCACCGGCTGCCAGGGTTCCGCGAGGAACAAGCGCATCTGTTGAACGGCCTCCGTGCCAAACAGGAAGTCCGCCAAGGAACGCTTCTTCTTTTCCGGATAGACGAGCTCAGGCGCCTCACCGATGTTTCCAAATTTGGCGGCTGCTTTCACCGCATCCTGAAAATTCCCCAGCTCATCGATCAATCCAAGTTGTTTGGCCAACGCCCCCGTCAGCACCCGACCGTCGGCAATCTGGCGCACCTGGTCTTCCGGCAAATTGCGGCCCTTGACCACATCCTGGATGAACTGTTGATGAACTTCATCGATAAGCTGCTGCATTATGGCCTCCTCTTCCGGAGTCATCTTGCGGCTCGGGTTGCCGATGTCCTTGAAACGACCGCTCTTGACCGTGATCATTTCATAACCCACCTTGCCAAAAAGTCCTTCTAGATTGCCAAAGTGGACAATGACCCCGATGCTGCCGGTCAGCGTACCGGGATTGGCGACAATGTAATTGGTGGCAGCGGCAACATAGTAGCCACCGGAAGCGGCAATCCCTCCCATAGAAGCCACCACGGGTTTCTTTTCGATGGTGTGACGCAACTCCTGATAGATTTCCTGCGAGGGGCCAACGCCGCCTCCGGGAGATTCAATGCGCACCAGGATTGTCTTGATATTTGGATCATCTCGAAAGGTTTTGATCTCCTCCAGAATCTCCTTAACATCCAGGATCATGCCCCGGATTTCTATGACGCCAATTTTGGCCGACGAGAGGCTCAATTTGGTGCTGGATGGCCGACGATCCAGCCAGAACAATGAAGCCAGCATGGACAGCACAAAAAGAAAGATAACGGTAAGCACAATCAAAAGGCCACGCTTTTTCACGCGTCACTCCCCATACCGGCTTGTCAGCCTCCAGCAGCGCGGATCTGCCGACACCAAACTCTGAACCGGGAAGACCCACTGTTTACGAGCGAAGGCCCTCAGCCACCAACTTAAGTTCCGCCTTGAAGGCATCTCCTATCAAATCCTCCTGCTCAAAAGCAAACACCCGGTTAAGCCTGAGAGCATCCACCGGGTGTCAGAATGTGCCTATGTGCAAGTGAGCACTAACAAGGGTAATAACTAAATCAAACGTCCTCGGATGAGGATGTGGTCTGCGCGCGCGCTTCCATCTCTTCTTTGAGCAACTCACCCAGATTGGAAGTGGCCGCTCTGGCGTTGTTTACGTAGTCATGGTAGCTGGAACGTTCGTCGTGTTCCTCAACCTTCTTCATGGATAGGCCGATCTTCCTGTCCTTCGGTGAAAGGTTGATCACCTTGGCCGTGACCGTATCCCCCACCTTGAACTGGCCAACCGGAGATTTGATCTTTTCCTTGCTGATCTCGGAAACATGCACCAGTCCCTCAATTCCTTCCTCCAGCTCAACAAAGAGCCCGAAGTCGGTCACATTGGTGATAGGACCGGTAATGACGGCGCCGACCGGATAGCGTTCCGGAATGCTCTGCCATGGATCAGCTTCCAGCTGTTTGATGCCAAGCGAGAAACGCTCATTAGCCTTGTCAATATTGAGCACTTTGGCCTGAACTTCCTGCCCCTTCTTAAAAACTTCCGATGGATGCTTGATGCGCTTGGTCCAGGAAATGTCAGATATGTGCACCAAGCCGTCGATACCCTCATCGATACCGATGAATACGCCGAAGTCGGTGATATTCTTTATTTTCCCGGCAATAATAGTATCCACTGGATATTTCTCGGCAATCACATCCCATGGATTGGGCTCGATCTGTTTCATGCCCAGGGAGATGCGCTTATTATCCACGTTGATGTCCAATACCACCGCTTCCACCATATCCCCAACGCTGAGGATCTTGGACGGATGGCGGATTTTCCGAGTCCACGACATCTCGGAAATGTGAATCAGACCCTCCACGCCTTCTTCAATCTCCACGAAGGCGCCGTAGTCGGTCAGGCTGACCACACGGCCTTGGACCCGGGTACCGAGAGGATACTTGCCCGCAGCGGTGGTCCAGGGATCGGCCACCAACTGTTTCAACCCCAGGGAGACCCTTTCGTTGTTGCGATCGAACTGCAACACCTTGACATTGATCTTCTCGCTGATCTGGCACATTTCCGACGGATGTCCCACACGCCCCCAGCTCATGTCGGTGATGTGCAGCAGTCCATCGATCCCGCCGAGGTCCACAAACACCCCGTAATCGGTGATGTTTTTGACGGTTCCTTCGATAACTTTGCCCTCTTCCAGCTCTGCCAGGGTCTGAGCCTTCAGGTGGTCGCGTTCCTTTTCGAGAAGAGCCCGGCGGGAAAGCACCACATTGCGGCGTTTCTTATTGTATTTGAGGATCTTGAATTGGAAGGTCTGGTTGATCAACGATTCGAGATTGCGCACTGGGCGAAGGTCCACCTGAGATCCGGGTAAAAACGCCTGGATACCGATGTCCACTGCCAAGCCACCCTTCACTTTGGAAACCACCATACCTTCAATGATTCCATCGTTGTTGTAGATCGCACTGATATCATCCCAAATCTTTATCTTAAGGGCCTTATCCTTAGAAAGGACGATCGCCCCATCATCGTCTTCACGGTATTCCAGCAATGCATCGACCTCGTCCCCGACCGCTGCCTGGATAATGCCGTCTTCGTCTCTGAATTCATCAATACGGATCTGCCCTTCGGACTTGTAGCCGATATCCACCATAACGAAGTCATCGGTGATCTGGATGATCTTGCCGTGAATGACTTCCCCCTCCTGGATATTGACCAGACTGCTTTCGTACAATTCCTGGAACGACTCCATATCCTCGGATTCGTCTCCATCCATGGATGGCTCCTTGGGCATGGCAGCCACTCCAGGGTGAAGGGCTTCTTGTTGTTGTGTTTCATCTTTCTCAACCATTAATCAACTACCCCCTTATCCAAATTTGGCGCGAACGCCTTATCCACGTGCGGAATCTAACAAAGAGCCAGACAATTTACAACGCTAATTTTTAGCCGGCTGCCGCATTTTGACCGCCCCGCTGCCGATTCCGCCGCTTTTCCATATAAAAAGCAATGAGTTGCTTGAGCACATCGGGAGTTTCCAGGGCTGACGTGTCCACCAGGAAGGCATCGTGAGCCGGCCGCAAGGGCGCCAAACTGCGTTGTTCATCGGCGTCATCACGCGCTCGAATCTGAGCCTCCAGCAAAGCGTATTCGATTTCAAGCCCTTTTCCTCGGTATTCCAGCTGACGACGCCGAGCACGCGTGGCAATATCGGCGGTCAGAAATACTTTGTACGGTGTATCCGAGAACACTACCGTGGTCATATCTCGCCCCTCGGCAACCACGTCGCCGATGTCAGCAAGCTGTCTTTGCCAGCGCGTGAGAAAATCCCGAACCGGTGGAAGTTGTGAGACCCGCGATGCCATATTGGTGATTTCCGGCTCGCGCAGTTCCTCGGCAAGCCGCCTACCCCCGAAACTTATGACCAACTCTCCATCGGCCAGACCAAACTGCAGTGGAAGCCGCTCCAACGTTGCCAGGGTAAGGGTTGCTTCGTGATAGCGGCGATCGTGTTTGCGCAGCGCCCAGGCCACCGCCCGATACATGGCTCCAGTGTCCAGATAGATGAACCCCAGTTCCCTGGCGAGGAGACGCGACACCGTGCTCTTGCCCGCACCGGCCGGACCGTCAATGGCAATCACCATAACCGCTCCCCACCTCTATCGAACCGCAGCCGTGGTATCGCCCGCAACCACCTTGGCACAGCCCGATTCCGCCAACACCCGCTCCAGAGCTTGCACACAGCGCCGGTTTTCTTCGGGGAGCCCCACATTGATGCGAATGTGGTTCTTCAACCCATACGAAGCCATGGAACGGATGATTACCCCGCGCCGCAGCATTGCTTCATAGACCAGGCGGGCCTCCAGTGGGACTTCGATCAGGACGAAATTAGTCTGGGTCGGCACGTAGGGCAGTTGCAGCCGATTCAGTTCAGCATAAAAATAGGTCAGCCCATTCCAGATGGTCTCCCGAGTCTTCACCAGGAATTCATCATCGTCTAGGGCACCCAATGCGGCTACCTGCGACAAAACCGTGGTATTGAACGGCTGACGCACTCGGTTCAGATAATCGGCCACTCTGCCTGGCATGACCCCGTAACCAATGCGCACCCCGGCCAGTCCATAAGCCTTGGAAAAAGTGCGCAACACGACCAGAGGCGGAGCAGTCCGGTGGATCTCGTCAAAACCATTGGGGCATTCCGGATCTCGGACAAAATCGATATAGGCTTCATCCAGCACCACAATAACGTCGCCCGGCAACTGTCCCAGGAATGCCGCCAGCTCCCGCCGCCGCACAATAGTACCGGTGGGGTTATTGGGGTTGTTCACAAAAACCACGCGAGTGCGTGCTGTGACCGCAGCTGCCATGGCTTCCAGGTCGAGGTGGAAATCCTTGAGGGGAACGGGGATACCTCGAGCTCCCACGGTCTGAACGACCAATCCATAGACCAGAAATGAGGGGGCCGGTAGAATCACTTCATCCCCAGGCAAAACGAAGGCACGAATCACGAGTTCGATGATTTCGTTGGACCCATTCCCCAGTACGATCCCGTCGAAAGGAAGAGCATACTTCTCACTCAGTTTACGGCGCAGATAGTAGCCACTCCCGTCAGGGTAGCGGTGGAGCCGCGTGAGAACTCCCTGAATGGCTGCCACTGCTTTGGGCGACGGACCCAGGGGATTCTCATTGCTGGCAAGTTTGATGGAATCCGTGATGCCGTATTCGCGCTCCAGTTCCTCCAGGGGTTTCCCGGGTGGGTAGGGAACCAGACCGTCAATGTGCGATGGAACTCGTAGAGTCATTCCCATAGCTTTCCGTCTCATGATGAAAAGATGTTCATGCGCAACTCAAGGGATGGTCTTTAGGAGCCATAAGACTCTGGTCTTATAAAGAAAGGTGGAGGGAATGGCAATGGTTTTTCACGGTCTTGGCGGAGTTTGCCCTTTGATCTTGTGTTGCCTGTGTGGCTGTAATATGATTCCAAGTCAGGCATGGGATCACTGGGATACCATACTATCTTCAGGTGCAGGAATGGCCAGGATGTTCCCGCACCGATTTGAGACGGCCGAGCCAGGCCCGAGACAGTCTACGAACAACATAAATCCAGGTTCGACATGAAGCCCAACGATCTCGAATCCAATGATACCGACCAGGAGATGAACGACGACTCGGGAAGGACTCTCGCTCCCTCGGTCACGGAGAAGTCACGTCCCACGGTCCTCGACCCCTTGCGCATGTACCTGGAAGAAATAAAGAGATATCCCCTCCTATCACGAGAAGAGGAGGGGGAACTGGCGAGACGTTATGACCAGAAGGGTGATCTCCAGGCAGCATATCAGCTCATCACGGCCAACTTGCGGTTGGTGGTCAAAATCGCCATGGATTTCCAGCGCCATTGGATGCAAAACCTGATGGACCTGATCCAGGAAGGCAATGTGGGTCTGATGCAGGCGGTGAAGAAGTTTGATCCCTATCGCGGCTACAAGTTTTCTTATTACGCCTCATT
>Ga0315286_10000863_pt1 | contig 26532 bp, 20 predicted proteins | sample YL17G10_0_MG_FD_205038 | JGI IMG/M metagenome (GOLD analysis project Ga0315286, IMG submission 205038) | Sediment microbial communities from Yellowstone Lake, YNP, Wyoming, USA - YL17G10_0 | ecosystem: Environmental > Aquatic > Freshwater > Lake > Sediment | place: USA: Wyoming | collected... | reverse complement strand
TCGGGCACTCTCCGAAAGCGGTGGTGGACGCGGTGCGGGAGCAGGTGGGCAAAGGAATCACGATGATGCTCCCGACCAGAGATTCGATATGGGTCGGCGAGGAGCTGGGTCGGCGCTTCGGCCTACCCTACTGGCAGATTGTGATGACCGCAACGGACGCGAACAGATATTGCATCAGGTTGGCGCGGATGGCTACGCGGAGAAAGAAGATACTCGTCATGAGTGGCTGCTACCACGGAAGCGTAGACGAAGCGCTCGTCTCTCTGGAGAAGGGCAAGGTTGTCCCTAGAAGCGGCAACATCGGAGCGCCTGTGAATCCCTCACTTACGACGAAGGCTGTCGAATTCAATGACGTCAAGGCTCTAGAGAAAGCTCTGAGGCCAGAAGATGTCGCTTGCGTCTTGGCGGAGCCCGCGATGACGAACCATGGGATAATCCTCCCCGACAAGGGCTATCACGACGAGCTCAGAGAGCTCACGCATAAACATGGCACGCTGCTCGTGATTGACGAAACACACACTCTATGCTGCGGCACAGGAGGCTACACGAAGGAATATGGCTTGGAGCCGGATGTGATCACGATGGGGAAGCCTATAGCAGGCGGCGTCCCAGTCGCAGCCTATGGCATCAGCCAGCGTGTGAACGATATGGTCATCGATCGGATCCGCGATGACGAGGATGAGAGCGGAATCGGTGGAACGCTTTCGGGGAACGCCCTCGGTATTGCTGCCATGAGGGCAACATTGCAGAAGGTCTACACGGACACCAATTTCGAGAAGATGATGCCACTCGCCGAGAGGTTCGCCGAGGGGACTGACGATGCCATCAAGGCCTCCCAATTGCCTTGGCAGGTCACAAGGCTTGGAATCAGGATAGAATACAGTTTCATGCCGAGAGCCCCTCGAGATGCGGCCGAGGTGGATGCGCACAAGGATCCAGAATTGGAGAAGCTGATGCACCTGATCGCACTCAACAGGGGCATACTGCTGACACCTTTCCACAACATGGCTCTGATCTCGCCTTACACAACGAAGAAGGACGTCGACCTCCACACTCAGGTATTCCAGGAGTCCGTGTCCGAGCTGATCCGTTGACGATGGCCCGGTTTGAAGCGTCCGACAGCTGTTAGCAGTCGACCCGTTCCTGAAGCCTGCACTCCGGAGGAAGGGTATATTAACCAGATGCATGGCGTCGGTTGAAAGCTATTTATCGTCCATCTCGGTATGTCCTCCGCCCAGCGTCGCTGGGCTAGAGAAATGATGAGAGCATCAGTAGGGGAATCATGCCTAAGGAAATAGATGTTGCAATATTCGGATGCGGCGGAGTAGGACAGTGCATCGCTCAGGACCTCGCGAAGAGCGAGTTGGTCTCTAGTCTGATCTTGGCAGATGTCAACCTCAAGGGCCCCGAATCGGTGAAGAGGAGGACCAAGAGCGACAAGGTCGAGATCGCCAAGGCGGACGGATCCGATCCAGACAAGGTCGCCAAAATCGCAGACAGGGTCGACATACTCGTCAACGGTACAGTCCCTGCGCTCAATCTGAAGATAATGGAAGGGTGTCTCAAGGGAGGCGCCAACTACGTCGACATGGCAACAGGCGACAAGGAGTTTGGCCATCCGATGTTCGAGGACCAGGAGACCTTCGACAAGAAGTACAAGGACGCGGGAATATTCGCCCTCTGCTCCATGGGCATAGATCCAGGCGCCTCCGACCTATTCGCGAAGCGAGCGGCCGACAGGATGGAGTCAGTCGACTACGTTAGGGTTCGTGACGCGGACAATAGCAAGCTCGAAGGCTACGAGTTCGCCACGTATTTCTCGCCAGACGCTATGATCGAGGAATGCATCAGGGACCCGCTCTACTACGAGAATGGGAAGTGGAAGCGAGCTCCCGCGTTGAGCACCAGCGAGGTCTACTCATTCCCCGAGCCGATAGGCCCTATGAAGGTCTATATGACCGACCACGAGGAGAGCGAGCTCGTCCCGAAGTTCATCGGCAAGAAGGTCAAGCGGTGCGATTTCATGATAACTCTCGACGAGACCTTCATTGAGTATGTCCAGTTCCTCAAGAAGCTCGGTCTGCTGTCCTTCAAGCCGATCAAGATCAGGGACATAGAGATAGCCCCCATAGAGGTCGTTGTTGCCACGATGCCGAGACCAGACGATTTGGCGGGAAAGCTCAAAGGCAACTGCTGTGTGCTGACCGAGGTCGCTGGAATGATGAACGCTGAGGAGACGGTCATCAGGACATGGACCTACATGTCCCACGAGCAAGCGTACGAGCTATCCGGAATCCATGCGACCGCATATCAGACGGCGATGCCCGTCGCTGTCGCTGTCGAGATGTTTGCTCGCGGGGAGATTGACCTCAGAGGAGTGAAGTCTCCTGAGGCGGTCGATCCTGTCAAATTCTGTTCGTACCTGCCCGACAAGAACATCCCGGTGTTCGAGGAGATCATCAAGCGAACGGAAGGCTAGTTAGGTCTTTTCGCAGATTCTTGCCCATGGTGCCAGCATCTAGCGCCCGGTCCACACGGGAGCAGTCCAGGCAGTGACGCCGGGAACCCCGTCCAAGTTGGATGCTGTCGTCACGCGTAGGTAGTAGTAGTGTGCGCTGTCCGAAGTGAGCGTGATCGTCCATTCGACGGTTGCGCTGTTGAAGCTCTTGCTCGCAACGACCCTTCCGCCGTCGGATACTATCTCGACAAGCTTGATTGCGTCCACTCTACCATCAGGATCCGAGATCTGTATCGACGCGGTGTAGGATCCGTCGGCCGCGGACAGGTTCGAGCCCATGACCGCCCCATCAAGAGTGTAGTAGACACGCAGGTTCTTGTCGAGCGTCGCGTAGCCCCGGGAGGCACTCATGGCAGCATACAGGTTCTCTGGTGTGAGGCTTTGCGCAAGAAGCACGGTCCTCATTTCGTTGCCGGCGATCCAGTCAGAATAGTGTGTGTCCGAATTGGCGGAGGGCATCAGGTGCCAGCCAGCATCCAACGCCATGATGTAGCTGTCCTCGTAGTCCACATCGTTGTACGCCTCGATAATGCCCATGCCAGTGTCCCTGGTCGGAGTGTAGTAGTTGTAGTCCAAGAAGTTGTCGCTGACATAGAGCGGGTGGTTGAATTGGCCGATCGCGCCTGTGGTCTGAGCAAGCCAGTCGTAGAAGTCGGACAGTCTGTCGAACTTGTATCCTTCGGGCTCTGCAGGAGGAACATCCGCGTTGTAGACGTTGATCTCCCCGCAATGCCCGAGCAGATACGCCTCGTAACCCGCCATCGCCACGAACTTCTTGGACGTGTAGAAGTCGGCTGCGGCTTGCTCGTCTTTCCACTCCCCAGAATCCATGACCCATGCCTCGTAGTCGTGCCAGATCGCCCAGTGGTCGGTAACGGCCATGAAGTCAGCACCAGCAGCGATGGCCGCCTCGTAGGCGTCCCATGGGGTGCTATCTCCGTAGGCGTCAGAGTACCCAGTATGGGTGTGCAGATCTCCGAAGTACGGATTGTAGGTGGTCACTGGTCTCTTTGGCACCGGCGCGGAAGCGACGTTGGTTGCGAAGAATGGCGCAACTAGAACAACGAGCGCTACCATGCTCAGAATCGTCAAAAGCTTCCCTTGATTCAAGAACGCTCCCCCGTCCCCGAATATCCATACTGACTTAAACCATTTCTTGCTGACAAAAGCCTTAAGCCCGACCCGCAATACAATGCAGAGGATGGCGGTAGAATGAGCAGTTCGAGGCGCAGCGGATACGAGAGCTTGTCGGTCGGATACCTCATCATAGCGTTTGCGGTCTCCATCGCAATCGCTTGGACACTCAACGATTGGATGTTGGTGATTCCCGTATTCCTGCTTGAGGCAGGAGCATTCTATGCGGTCCTTGGGATCTACAACCGACAAAGGGAGCAGGACCCAAAGGCGGCAAGCAGCTCCTCATACATGATGTTCTGGGGCGGAACGACTGCTCTCGTGGGAGCCATCTGGTTGCTGAACAGACAATACCCCGGCAATGTCCCGCTGCTGATCGTGTTGTTCCTGGTTTGGGTTGGGCTCTTTGCCATCGTTCTGGCTCTTCCGCGACTACGACATAACGGCGGCTGAACATACGAGCCCTATCGCTTCGTCAGCTGGAACAATCCCGAATGCCAGTCGATGCTGAGATACGATAGCTACCTTCTCTTGCCAGCCTTGAGCTCCCGCAGGAGCTCGTCTATCCGGTTCAAACCCGCGAGCAAGTAATCCCTCGGCGGTCCTGTCCCGATTCGCATGTAGCCGTCCATGCCGAAGTGGTCTCCGGGCACGATGAGGACTGATTTCTGCTTCCTCAAGCGCTGCGCGAGGTCCATCGAGTTGATCTTCATGTTGTACCTGATGTAGCAGATCGCACCTGCGGTCGGCGGCACGTGCGAGAACAGGGATGCGTGGTCATCCATCCAGTCCCGGACGATCGGGTAGTTCTTCTGGAGGATGGATCGGGTACGCGAGAGGATCCTCTCCCGCATCTTTGGCTCCAGGGCGAGCTGCGCGAGTCGGTCGGAAAGCTTTGCGGGTGTCAGTGTCAGGTAGTCGTGGTGGGGCTTGATCTCCTCGATCTTCTTCGGCGGCCCGACTAACCATCCGATCCGCAGGCCGGGCATCCCGTACGCCTTGCTGAGGCCGTTGGTGATCAGTGTCTTCTCATAGTGTCCCCATAGTGACTCGGTCCGTGGGCCCTCCCGCTCGGCACCCAAGTATACTTCGTCGGATAGAATCCACGCACCCGAGTCCTTAGCGGCGTCGATCAGCGCCTTGCGCTGGTTCCGGCCCATGACCGAGCCCGTTGGGTTGTTAGGGTTGCAGACCTGGATAGCCTTCGTCTTCTTTGTGACAAGCTTCTTGATGTCCTCTGGGTCGAACTGCCAGTTCAGATGCTCATGGAGCTTGAGTGGCTTGATATTCGCGCCCCAGGTCTTCGCGAGTCCATACGTCTGCATGTAGTTGGGGACCATGATGACGACCTCATCATTCTTCTCGAACAGGTGCCACGCGGCTACGAAGTTCGCTTCGGAGGAGCCGTTCATCACGAAGACGTGCTCAGGGGTCGCGCCCTTGTACATGGCTGCGATCTCAGACCTGAGCGCTGGGGTGCCATCGGCTTGGGGATAGCCCAGAGGGGTCTCCAGGAATTCCTTCGTCGCCTTCTGGCTTCCTAGGAGCTCGCTCAATTTGAGGGCGTGTACGCCGCTCTCCGACAGCTCATAGTCGACCAAGCGCTCGTATTTGGACTGCCACCGTTCCATCGCGAATAGTTCGACCTTCAAGATTTCACCGCTATGGCGGCATACGCGCTCCAATGAAAAAGGTTTCTGCAGTCATGCGCGCGCGGGAATGGATTCTTCATCGCCCATCACGAAATGGGTAATCAGACAGCGACGTAAGTGCCTATCTTCTTCTTCAGTGCCCTCTCGTAGACGAGCTGGGATGTGACGACATCTTGTACCGCGATCCCTGTTAGGTCGCAAATGGTGATCTCGTCGTCGCTCTCCCTTCCCTTCTTCTTGCCGAGCAGGACCTCGCCCAGTTCCGCGTGTATGTCCTTCTCCGTTATGGTGCCGTCGGCTAGGGCGTGATGCACCTCACCGAGGCCAGCACACTGCTTCAGGCTGTCGACAACGATCTTGTCCGCTTTCGCGAGCACGGCGGTCTCGAGTTCTTGTTTCTCCGGAGAGTCGGACCCCATGGCGGTTATGTGAGTCCCCTTGCCGATCCACGCCGCCTTGACCAGTGGCGATGAAGCCATTGTAGCTGTGACAACGATTTCGCTTCCGACAACCGCTTCCTCGGCCGTTCTTGCGGTGACGATCTTGGCATTCAGGATCTTCTTCATGTCTGCGACGTACTGTTTGACTCTCTCTGCGCGCGTCGACTGTACAGGTTCCCAGACTCTGAGCTCGTCGAACTTGCGCACCTTGCTGAGCGCCTCGATCTGGAGTCTTGCCTGGGTGCCGGTGCCAATGACAGCGACCTGACTGACAGACTTCTTCGAGAGGGCGCGCGCGGCGACCGCACCTGCGGCTGCGGTCCGAAGGTCCGTCAGATAGCACCTGTCGACCTCGAAACATAGCGGAAATCCTGTCTTGGAATCGAATAGCAGGAGCATGCCATGGCTAGTCGGAAGGTTCAGCTTGGGATTGTCGTAGAAGCCAGAGGCGATCTTCACTGTGTAAGTGTCATAGCCCTTGATGTACCCGGGTTTGATGTGTATGTCCCCATTGTGGTCGGGGACCTGCAGGGCTACCGGGAAGGGCACGACCGCTCTTCCCGAGTTGAATGCCTTGAACCCCTCCTCGACGACCTCGATGGTATCCTCGATAGTCAGCACGGATTCGATCTCTTCCTTCGTGAGCACCAAGACTCTATTCTCTGGTTTCATGTCCTTCAAACCTCGTTGCCGGTATGCGTTGGTGACGCGCCGTAGGGCGACTCGGGAAAAAAGCCTGTCGGCCCCGGTATTGTCAGTCCTGGTCTGCAATGAGCCGCCCAACGTAGGCTCAATCTTCAATCGTCATGTCACCAGAACTCATATTGGCAATGAATGCAAGAAATACTGGCAGGAGGCATTGGAGATATGGACAAAAGGGGTAGGTGCATTCTCCCGAGACCTAATTCTGTTCGATTGACTTTGAGCTGGCACGTGTGATGTCGGAGCCGGCTGTGTTCAAACCATAATTCACGCCACATCCGAAAGAAGGCCATAGGGAAGGACAAATCCGAAAGCCTAGGAATCGCATTCACCCCTATGGAGAGTGAAAGGTTGGTCAGTGTGTATGAGTGCAATGTGTGCCACGTTCTGTTCGGAAAACATGCCCCCCAGTGTCCAGTTTGCCACCATGGGGCGCTATCTATGGTTGGCTCCCTTCTCCCTGAGAAAGGAAATGAACAACCATCCTGAGTGGCGCTTTCCGTCTGCTGGAAAAGGCCCTAGACAAGGGAATGAGAAGGGTTTGGTGCGTTCTCCAGCAAAGGAAACGCCAATTCCATCTAGGCTCTCTTAGGATCCGGCAAGTATCGTTCTGCCGGGTCCGGTTGGGCCTATCCGCTAGACCGTTTCTTAGCTTCTTTCAACGCCTGTATTGCCCGTACTTCTTCGCGGTGTCACAGATTGCCTTGACATTCTCGGGCTTCGAGTCCCAAGGAGTCTCGCACTCTGTCGACAGCACATAACCGCCGCCGGTACCGCAGTCATCTATCAGCTTCCTGCAGTACTTTTCGACCTCCTGCGGGGTCCCGTACACGAGGATGGATGATGGCACGTTTCCGAAGAGGCAGACCTTGTCTCCGAGCACGTCCTTCGCCTTCTTCATATCCGTCTTCTCGAGGTCCAGCAGTATCTTCCCCTTCGGCAGGCCGTCGGCCATGTGGCTCATGGTGTTCAGGTGGGGCGTCAGGTCGTTGTCCCAATGATTGTGGACCTTGAACCCGTGTCTTACGAAGATGTCGATCATCTTCTTAGCGATGGGCCAGAAGATCTTGTCGAATATCCTGGGGGGCATACCCGGCGGACCGCCGTTGATGAAGAATATGATCTCTGCCCCGGGGACCTCGCCCGCGCCCATGGTCATGGCGTCTCTCATAGCGAGCGTTGTCTCATACTCGACCCACCAATCGCATATCTCCATGACCTTGTCGGGTCGCTCGAAGATGTCCCTCGTCAGGTTCGCGATCCCACGATAGTACTGGAGCATGTCCAATGGATGACAGGCCCTTCCGCCCATGAGCAGTGGGACCTCGTACTGCTCGACATACTTCCTCCATGCCGCGGCGTATGTCTTCGGATACTCGTACTCGTAGAATAGGTTGTCCTCTATGCTCCGCTTGAAGAGTTGCTTGCTGACGTTCTTGTTGTACAATATAGGCGCGAACCCTCTCTTCATAACGTCGTCGTAGTCGACGATCATTTGCTTTTCGTACAGGCTCGGCAGGTTTCCCTTTGGCGGGAAGTCGTCCCATATCCTCCAGTCGAGCGTGGCTTGGTCCCAACCGGCCCTGCCAAACATGCCCAGATGGTTCAGGGTCGTGATGTTGGGGTCAACGTTGTCCCCTCCACCGAGCATCTCGCGGGCAGTGATGGTTGCCTGTATGAGCTTGTCCGGCTCGAGGAACATCTCACGCATGTTGATCCCTCCAAGCCAAGGCAGAATGTAGCAGTTGACGGGCGCTACGGGCACCCTGTCGGCCTCCTTCAGGTTCCAGGCGAGCTCAAGCCGTTCGTAACTGTTCATAGCTTCTTCCATGGACCATCACCCCTGCTTTGCCTCCGCGATCCACTTCTCGATGACCCGTATGCCCTCGCTCGCGTTCGTCGTCGCGAAGTCCACCCCGAACTCGCCCGTCTTGATCTCTCCGACTATGCCGCCGCCTATTATCACCTTTACATTGTCCCTCAGGCCCGCCTTCTTGAGCTCATCGATCGTGATCGAGGCCTGGCTCGCGGCCGCTGTCAGAAGCGCAGACAGCCCGAGCACTTGCGGCTTGACGCTCTTGATCTTGTCAACGAATGCCTCGGGCGGCACATCCACTCCGAGGTCAACGACCTCGTACCCGGAACAGGTGAGCAGGTCCCTCACGATAGATTTCCCGAGGTCGTGGATGTCGCCTTTCACTGTACCCATGACGAGCCTGCCCTTGGCGGCGGGAGTCTCGTGGTGCTTCTTGATCTCGGGTCCGATGATCTCCATTGCGTCCTTGAATATCTGCGAAGCCCACAACAGCTCCATCAGAAAGTAGTTCCCCTTCTCGAACTCCGAGCCCACGTGCTCGAGACCTTTCCTCGCCTCCTCCACGAGCTCGAGTGGGCCCTTGTTAGACTTCAATTCATCCTTAACCGCGGTCAGGAGCTTGTCTCTGTCCAGCGCGGCCATCGCGTCGGCTATTCTTCCCAATATTCTTCCCCCTTCTTCCACATGAGCCGCAGGAGGACGAAGCTCCAAGGCGCATGCTCCATTATCTTGTCCGCGTTCGATCCGAAGAGCCACTTAGCCATCGCGTGATCGACCTCCTCTTTCGTCGGAGTTTTCAATCCGCGCCTAATCTCAGCAAGAATCCGCTGCGTTTCCTTTCCCATGACTTTGGTCCCTCCTTGCATAACCCAACTGCCCGAGGCTGTCCTCGACAAAAGACGGGAATGCGAACGATGACGGAAGGCCAAGACAGAGCGGGTTTTCGCCTCTCACATGACCGCTTTGCGAGGGATGCAGGAATCACGGTGGAATGTATTAAACCTCTCTCCGCACCGGACCTCTCGGCAAGTTTAAAGTCCGAGATGGCCCTCTATCGAATGATATGGTCCTCACAGCAGTCGATGTTCTCAAGGCAAGGAAGAATCTGCGGGGAGTCGCGAACAGAACGCCTCTCATACTGTCACCGGCACTGAGCAGAGTCAGCGGTGCGGAAGTCTATCTGAAGTGGGAGAACCAACAGAAGACCGGCGCTTACAAATTCAGGGGAGCATACAACAAGATATGCTCGCTATCGCCGGAGGAACGGAGGAGAGGTGTGATCACCGCGTCGTCAGGGAACCATGCGCTGGCGGTGTCACTCGCATCTCAGATTCTGGGCGTCAGGGCTACAGTGGTGGTTCCGGAGAAGGCTCCGAAAGTCAAGATCGAACGGTGCAGAGCCTTGGGGGCAAACCTTGTTCTGAAAGGAGCGAACTTTGACGAGTCACTTGCCCACTGCAACGAAATCGAGGCTAGGACGGGAGCAATCTATGTACCGGGCACCGAGGATTATCACGTGATGGCAGGCCAAGGCACGATCGCATGCGAGATGCTCGAGGACGTGCCCGGCATCAGCACTATCATCGTGCCGATTGGTGGTGGAGGACTGAGCACTGGTGTTGGGCTGTGGGCCAAGACCGTTAACCCGAAGATAAGGGTCTTGGGAGCTCAGTCGACCGCTGCGCACGCCATGAGGGAGTCATTCAAAGCTGGCAGGGTAATAGAGATACCTGTGATCCCCACTTTGGCAGACGGTCTGGCGGGACAGATATCGCAGATGGCGCTCGACCACGTCTCGAAATACGTCGATGACATCCTGCTCGCTGAAGAGAAGGAGCTGAAGAACACGATCATGTGGGTCCTGAAGAACGAGCGCCAGGTCATCGAAGGGTCGGCCGCTGTCGGTCCCGCCTTGCTTCTCCAGTCTGGGGTGACTTTCGATAAAGGGGAGAAGGTTGCAGTCGTGATCACGGGCGGTAACATAGACATGGATCTGCTGCTGACTCATTGAGAAGGGCTGAACCCTCGTCCGGAGCTGACGAACGTGAGGGCGGGGGCTCCGTTGTGAGAATATATATAAAACATACTGCGATTCTGGCCACGGGGAAGGAGAGCCTTTTCTCAGGGTTCGGAGAGTTATGGCAGAGAAACCAGTTCAGCAATTGCAGATGGGCGAGAAGAGAGTGTTCCTTAGAGAGGCTACGGGACTTGTCAGGGAGATGAAATGGTACGATGCTCTGTTCCTGAACTTCTTGAACATGAGCATTGGTCTTGGTGTTGCATGGGTCATCTTGTGGGGTCCCGGCATCTATCCAGGCGCAGACGTGCCTTGGGGCATAATTATCGCGATGGCCGGTTGCATGTTTGGCATGTTCTGTTTTGCAACCTTGACCGCGGCCATGCCACGTAGCGGAGGTGACTACGTTTTCGTGAGCCGAGCCCTCCATCCGTCCCTGGGATTCATGTCGAACTGGATGTGGGTCGTCTGGAATGTTGTCTGGTGCGCTGTGCTGGGAACGTGGGTCGTGACCTGGGGCTTGCGAGACACTCTTGGTACTGTGGGAGTCGTCACGAACAATGCGCAGATGATTTCCTGGGCGACTGATCTGTCCAAACCATCAAACCCCATCACACTGGCGATAACATTCATTGTTGTGATATTGTCAGGCGTGATGCTTGCCTTGGGGCTGAAGATCTATCTCAGAGTCCAGACCGTGTGTGCAATCGTCGGCCTGCTAATGCTGGCCGTCGCCGCCATCGTCTTCGCAACGACGAGCAACGCTACTTTCGTGGCGAATTGGAATCACTACGCTCAACAGCAGGGCGCGTCGGATTACGCGACAACAGTGAACGCAGCTGCTGACGATATCCCGACCTCCGGACTTCCATTTGGTCAGACAGCCGGCATCCTGCCAGTGGCTTTCTGGGTCTTGGCGTATCCATATTTCTCGGCATTCATGGGTGGGGAACTGAAACGAGCCAAAAGCACTGCATTCATCGGCAACATGGGCGGCGTTGTCATCGGCGGGATCATCGTTCTTGGCATGTATATCCTTGTAACAGGGACAATCCATGAGAATTTCATCATTGGGGCGTATTGGAATGGTAATGGGATGCCGAGCCCCTGGTTCGACTTCTATGCTGGCATAGCATCCGGTAACGTCATGGTCAGCTATCTCATGGGAATAGGCATGATTGGATGGCTGCTGATGTATCCTGCGCTGTCCTACCTTGGCCAGACAAGAGCGGCGCTAGCATGGTCCTTTGACAGGTTGATACCTGGTTGGTTCGGAAAGGTCAGCGACAGGTGGCACACGCCGATCAACGCGATAATCTTCTTCACCATAATCAACTGCATGTACCTGGTGGTGTACGCGGCATCCTTCAGCTACCAACAGAGCTTCTCGGCTCAGGTTGGCCAGATGCTAGGCACTTTCCTGTTCGTCGGTCTTGCAGCGATACTCCTGCCGTTCAGGAAGAGAACGAAACCGATCTACGAGGCCTCAGGCGTCAAATGGAAGCTGGCGGGGATCCCGCTGATCACAATAGCTGGCGTGATATGGGTCGTATTCGACCTGGTCTGCTTCTGGTACTTCGTAATCGATCCGAACCTCGGTGCGAACGACAAGTTCAGCAAGCTTGTCCCGTACTTCTCGCTGTACCTGACGTTTGCTATCGCGTTGGCCGGGTTTTTGTACTACTGGGTGATCCGATGGTACAGACGGAGGCAGGGCATCAACATCGACCTGGCTTTCAGAGAACTACCGCCCGAGTAGTCGAGACGGAGAAACCTCCAAACCCCTTTCATCGTTTTCGTTTCCTTGCAGAAACACTCGACGAGATCTGCAGAATCGGGCCGTCGGCGAATTATCTGGGGACGACCTACACAGCGTGCACGTTCAGGGAAGAACATTACCTGACGACTCTGTTTGACCGCAGGTCCTGGGAGTCTTGGCTCAAGGCAGGTGGCAGGGACATATCCAAAGAGGCGCGGGTGAAAGCCAAGTGTATACTTGCGGAGCACAAGGTGGAGCCCGTTGAGAAAGGCGTTCAGGCAAAGATCGACGAGTTCATCAAGAGGACAACGAAAAGCTACAAGATCTAGTCGCTGACCTAGAGTTTCTCAACCTTCTCAGGCTCGTCATACCAGATCACTCTATCACCGATCTTGGAGCGCATTTTCCAGCCGATGCTCTTGGGCTCTTTGTTGATTCGCTCAAGAAGTGAACTGATCCGTGACATCACGAGCTCCTTCCTCTCAGGTTCGATGTCCATATCCTTGAGGAATGTGCGGGTCCAGTCGAGATTGCGCGTGATTGTCCGCCAAATCCCCCAGTCCTTCGAGCAGAGCGTTGCGATGTATGCGGCGTTGATGCTCTCCTTCTCATCCTTCTCGGAAAGAGGATGGTCCATGAATAGGGAAATCATGTCCTTGTAGTCCTTCTCGTTTATCTCGATTATCTGGAGCTTCGTCAGAAGCAGATCTGCAAGCGGCAGTGTGACGTCGTCCAACAGCATGCGCTCACGAAAGTCAAACTTGTGACACATTTCGAAGGTCTCGACGAAGACGTCCACTTGCCTCTCTGCCTTCACGTCCGTGAAGAGCATCCTCTTGTCACCGTGAAGAGCATTGAACATCTTCATGGGCGCCAATCCGAGCTCGACAAACATCTCGCTCAGCTTTCTAGCGTCTTTTTTGTTGGTGATGAGATCTATGTCCGGAACCTTCCTGCTGAGGGATCTGTGAGTGGCGCTAGGGCACCTGAACCTTATCGCAGTTCCGCCCAGCAGGCGAACAGTGAGCCCTCTCCGTCCGGCGCCCTCCATTATCCGGTCCGTCGCTGTGAGTATGTCCTCGTCCATCTAGGCCAACCGAGAATTGAGGATATCACGTGCCACCCTCTTTATGTTTGTCTCCTCCAATCACAAGATATGGCCTGGAAGACTTGGCAAGGTGCGGGCAAACAATCTTAAGACGAAAAGGAATTAATGGCACTAGACCATTGAGCGCAGTGCCTTGTCCCATGTGCCTGCGAAAAGGTGGATAATTTGACCGTTGTCTTCTTCACGACAGACGTGCACGGCTCGGAAAGATGCTTCATGAAGTTTGTCAACACTGCGGCTTTCTATAACGCTGACGTGCTCATCCTCGGCGGAGATGTCACTGGCAAAATGATCATTCCGCTAATTGAACAAAGTAATGGCTGTCGTACGGCCGAATTTGCAGGCGGATCGCAGATCACCAAGACGAAGGAGGAATGTGATGCGCTCATCAAGAACATCAGGTTCTCAGGCTATTATCCGTACCTAACGACGCAGGGAGAAATGGATGAGCTGAACGCTGATCCAAAGAGGGTCGACGCTCTCTTCACAAGACTCATGGGCGAGACGATGGAGAGGTGGCTCAGGATTGCTGAGGAGCGACTGAAGACCACTGGAGTCAAGGTCTTCGTCACGCCAGGCAACGACGATCGCTTCATCATTGACGAAGTGTTGAGCAAATCGACCTTCGTCCAGAATCCGGAAGGAAAGGTCGTGAATATCGATCCGGACCATGAGATGATCAGCATGGGCTGGAGCAACCCGACACCGTGGAACAGCCCGAGGGAGACCTCCGAGGAGGATCTCGAGAAGAGGATCGAAGCTATGGCTGCCACGGTACAGAACATGCAGAACTGCATCTTCAACATGCACTGCCCTCCGATAGACACGCCCCTTGACTCTGCCCCAAAGATAACCAAAGACCTAAAGGCGCGGACATCAGGCGGCCAGGGCGAGATGATTTCGGCCGGAAGCAAGGCGGTCCGGAAGACCATCATGAAATATCAGCCGCTGCTTGGGCTCCACGGGCACATCCACGAGTCGAAGGGCGCGTGCAACCTCGGCAGGACGCTATGTGTCAACCCCGGGAGCGAATACGGGGAAGGAATTGTGAGAGGCGTTCTCATCAGCCTCAGCAAGAAAGGCTTCAAGAACTATCTGTTCACGCATGGATAAGGCGGCACAGGGATCTTGGACGGCTTCGTTTCCGAAGACAAAACGAAGGTGATTACGGGGACCTCGCCATCTGCAAACGTGGGGATCTGATACCAACACGCAAGCGAGAGCCATTTGGGAGGTGTCTCCGTGCAAGTTCCGGATAGATCCGATCCGTGTCCTGACCACCACGGCTTTGGTCAACATCGCCTTCGTCGCCATCCTGATCTATCACCTTTCACGGTGCCAGCTCTGGGAACCATATCGCTGTGGGTGGGATCACCTACGTAACGTTACGAATCTTCGGCGGTCTAAGGTGTTTCCTCTGGATCCGCTACTGGAGGAAACAGATAATCTCAAGCTCGCTTGGAATGAGCTGCCGCCTGCGTGAGCAGGTCGGATCGGCGACATTCCCTTTCTACAAACTTCTCTCCTTTTCAATCCCAGACTGAAACACCAAAACTCGAAGCAGACCTCATGGTTTCGGAATGACCTGGAAATGATTGTAGGACTTCTTGAAGAATATCATGCTCTTGGGCTTCCACTTGACCACGACCTCCATGCTGTCGTAGTCATCGAAGTAGAGAACGAGCCCGTAGTAGTTTGGATTCTTCTTGCTTCTGCTGACTTCTTTTGCTAGTGTCTTCATCATTTTGCTGACGCACTCCTTCATCTTTTCCCTTTCTGGAGCGTACTGCTCCATTGTGGACTCCTCGTAGGCTATGATCTTCTTTCTGATGCGGTAATCCATGGCGGTCGAGACAGTCGTGGAGACGACAAACAACAGCACAAAGAATGCCAAGTAGAGCAAACCGTTTCCCCCAAGGAAGCTCGGCCCTAGAAATTGTTTCCAGACAGGGACTATCAACAGAGCGGCGAAGAGTACTATGAATATGAGGAGACCCCTGTTTGTGACCCCAAGCCAAGCTAGCCGACTGATCGACTGTCTCGCGCCAGGAACCTTGAGAGGCATCTCAGCGATCTTCTCTGCAGACGGACGCGCCTTCACCCACATATCATAGATGTCTTTGAAGCGCGACTTCTTGAGAGGAGCGAACTGAGCTTCGACCTGCTTGATATCCTTCCGCCTATAGGCCCGAATGTCATCCAAGAGCACTATGCATCTCGCCAGCGTGGATTCCGGATCTTCTTCCTGCGGTCTCCTTCCAAGCATCAGAAAGCACCCGCGCCTCTAGCGCCTGCTCGCAATGAGGTATGTTGTTTATTAGACTATTTGCGAGAGTCGCTCAGGCGGTTGTTGCACCGAGCTGAACATTCTTTCTTCTTTTCGGACCCTTCCCTTGCCGTCGTTGCGAACGGTGCACACCGACAGGCAGCTCTCGGCATTGCGCCCAGTCAATCGCAGAGGCTCACTTTCATTTCAAGCGTAGGCCTTGATCTGCTTCTTCATGTAAGCCTCGCCCTCGTTCAAGACGTGCTTCTCCAAGGGTTCGACTTCGTGCTCCTTCAGCACCTGCCTGGCCTTCTTAGTGGCCTCGTCGACTATGTTCTTGCCTCCAGCAGCTTCCCAAGCGTCCCTGGCTTGTCTATTCATAAGCTGGGGGATGAAGTGCTCTTGCCTGAACTTCTTCATTGTGAACTTCGTCCCCATGTAGCTGGGATTCGAACCGGCCTTGCATATCTCCTCGACAGCCAGAGTATCGTCGGTGACCTCTATCCCCTTCAGCATCCTCGAGACCATGCCGCAGACCTCGTTGTCAAAGACGATTTTGGCATAGGAGGTGGCGATGCTTCCATCGAGAGAGCCTGCGGAATCGTAAATGAAGTTGATGCCCGCGAGACCAGCAGCGTATATGCTGAGAGCGGACTCTACCCCGGCCTGAGCATCCACCAGTTTCGAATCGGTGTTCCCTCCTGTTCCCCTGGATGGCAGCTTGTAGTGCCTGGCTATCTGTGCCGTCGCGAGATTGATCAGACCGACCTCCGGACCTCCGAGTGCAGGAATACCTGTCCTCATGTCGAGTGCGGCAGACACGGTCCCATATAGGACCGGGGCTCCTGGGTTCGCGAGCTGGGCAAGCATGATGCCGGAGAGGACCTCGGCGTTCTGCTGCACCATAAGACCAGCCAGCGTCGCTGGTGCGGTCACACCCGAGAGAGCTTCGGGCGCGTAGAGAACCGGTTGGTTCATCCTGGCCCAGTAGATCGCTCCTTCTGAGAGCTCCTTGGACAGCTGCAACGGGCTGAGTGGGTTGAAGAACCCGAGCATCAAGGGTTTCTTCATCAGCTCCTCCTTTCCGCCTCTGATGATCATGGCCAGCGCGATGTCCTCCTCAGACCATCGTCTTGTCCAGGCGTAACCGTCGGTGGTCTTCCTGGAGTTCTTCAGGTTCGCCCAGAGCAAGTATAGGTGGAATGCGCTCTGGTTGACCTCGCAAGGAGTCGTCATCATAGACGTGTGGTGGATGTTCTCGCACCAATCCGAGAGCTTGGCCATCTGCTCGACGTCCCTCAGCGTGCCGAGCCTAACCTTCCCATCCAGATCCTGGACCTTGACCCCTTGACCGCAGAGTGAGAAGTGCACGTGGTTGCCTCCCATGTGCAGCTTGTAGGAAGGGTCACGACCGTAAAGGAAGAACTCACTAGGAGCATTCTTCAGAGTATCCTTCAAGAAGCTCTCGCTCGGATGTATGATCGCGTTCTTCTCATCGACTTTCGCGCCGGCATCCCGAAACAGCCTGAAAGCCTCGGGTAACCATATCTTGATCCCGACTTTTTCGTAGACCCTCATCGTGGCCGCGTGGATCCTGCTAATGTCGTTCTTTGAAAGGATTTCTAGCTGCCCCCCAACGGGCTCGTTCAACTGCATGCGTATCCCCTCGACTACGGCATGACGGAGTAAAGGTCGAAATTGACTTAAATGTAATGCCGACCGCTTGAAAATACAGACAGAGACTCCTTCCAACACCTTGTTGCTTGTTGAGACTACGGTCGCGGTTGCTGCAATTGTGGGGGCCATCCTTGTTCTTGTTCGCGACAAAAGAGACAGACAACATCCTGAGCCTTTCCTTCCGCAAAACCCTTACTCACGCTACAAGACCTCTCCCGGGTGCTCAATCAGAGCACAACTTCCTGGCTTTTGCCCAGATGTTCTTCGGGATCTCCTGCATTATCACGGTGACGGCGTCGCGAGGAACAATCTCCTTCTCGAAGACCTTCGTTATTCCCTCAGCGGTTATTCACTTTGCGTTTTCGTCAATAAACTGATTGTTGCGCCGAGCCCTGATCATTCCTCACTCTGTAATTGCTCAGGCAAGGAGGATCTGAACCCACTATAATCGAGAGATGACCGAAGTTGGAGTTTCAGCCTTGTGTCACCCGAGAGGTGTGATCTTGCTCCTTGCCTGCAGTCTCTTTGGGGGCAACCTCTCGATGAACTTCTTCGCAGGAAGCTGCTCGGGCACGAGCAATCCCCTGTTCTTGAGCTCGCCAGAGATTATCATCTCGGCTCCGACGGCTCCTGCCGCGCCAACAAGGTAGCCAGTGGCATTGCTCTTGCAGATCCTGTAGGCCTCTTCGTGAGACAAAGTTGTCCACACCTTAGCCATGACATCCTTACCATTCTTCTTGCCAAGGATCTCAACGGCGATGCCAGCGGAGCCTTTGACCATTCCCACAAGCTCCACGGGTCTCGGCATTGTAGCGACAACCACGTCCAAGGGTCTGACCATGGTGCCTTTTACATCCACGAGCTCCTTGCTGTGCATCCCAATCTTCCGCAGCATGTTGCACTTAGCTGCAAACTCGTCGTCGATGGCGATCTTGAAGTCCGCATTCTTGATGCCCTTGATGAATCGTGGGATGAGAAAGGTCTCTTCGTGGGTCGTGTTGTATACGGGCAGGGGACCAATTGGCTCGGGGAACTCGTAGGTCTCCTTCGCGTGGAGGGGCGGCAGGTAGCTTATCTTGCCGTTCTTGCACACAGCCGCTGGCGTGGTCGCCTCTTCGACCATGTCCAAGGGCGACCAGAGAGTGAAGAAGTCGTATCCTTTCGCAACAGCATTGTCTCCGTCTCTGACATGAGCTTCGTAAGCGCTGTCGAGCATATCTGCGCCATATCTGGCGAACACGTCCGACATTCCCGGGTCGGCTCCCATTGCGGTGATGTAGGTCATGCCGCTGTCTGTGCACCTCTCTCTCAGCGCCTCGAACTCCTTGGTGAAGTCCACAGACAAGCTGAAATCGAGATAGTTGACTCCGCTTCCTATCGCCGCCTCACCGATCTTCCCGAGCAGCTCAGATGTGATTGAGCAAACGACAAGGTCCGTGCCTCTCAGCAGCTTCTTGAGTGCATTCTTGTCCGAGGCGTCGGTCTTGACGACCGAGATCTTGTCGCTCTTGACGCGCCGAGCCATTCCTTCCGCAGCGTCTGTTCGCATGTCGGCAAGGACTAGCTCATCCACTTTCGGGTTCTTTTCGAGATATTCCGCGCACACGAGGCCGGTTATTCCGCATCCTAGTTGAACGACTCTCATCTGTCCCATACGTCCGACCGCTAGATTGCGCAAGGGGTTTAAGCAGTTGTCGCGGTCCGAAGGGCGGAATGGTTCAGCACGCAGGAGTCGTGATGGTGGCGAGGGATTGGTGATGTTTGAAGAGAGCATCTGATGCGATTGTGCGGAAGAGGGGGAGCTCCGTCAAACCTTTTCCTCAGTCTTTCTTCACTGAGCCTGTTGCTCATGATGATCTGTGAGAACTCGAACGTCTGGCGTTCTCTTCACCGCCCCTGGCGTCTAGCCAGGGCGACTCCTATGACGGATGCGAGCAGTTCGAGGCATTTGATCGTCTCAGTATCGGGGAATCTGCCGTTCTTCATTCCGGAGATCTCTATCCATCCGAGGAGGTCGTCATTCTTCCCGAAGATGCAGACGTCGAGGTAGTCTCCCTCGATAGTGTCGTCGAGGGATTTGCGTTTCGACTGCAGCATGAGATCACGTTCGTACGTGGTCTCCTCACCATTTGCATATGGATTGTCCTCTGCGAGCAGAAGGCGCGTGTACTTGCTTATCTGCATGAATTTGTAGACATCCTGGCTGTAGAAGTCCTCGTGCTTGTAGGACAGGTGCTTGTGGGCATCCCACTCGGAGTCGGATAGACCCGACATGACCTCGTATCTGTAGACCCCGTCCGAAGGGGACCTCAGACCTATGGTGGTCTCTTTGATTGCCAGCTTCGTATTGATGGTGTCCGCAGCTTCTTGCAGGAACATGTGCATGTCGATGTCCGGGTCTGCGAGCTTGGCGATCAGCGCGTGGACGCAGTCCGTACGCTCGTTGGCTGGGTTGCTGCATGCGTATTGATAGGCGAGCCACATTCGCTTCTTGATTATCTCCGGGTTGACTGTAGCCTCGGACACCATAGGTCTCTACCTTATTGCCGGTTCGGGATGAGAGGCACCTGGACCGCAGGATGTTCAATGCATTCCGTTGTATATTGCCTTTCTGGGCAAATTGTCGCAATGGGAAGAACAGGTAGAAGATGCATCAAATGAAGGCGATGCCAGTTTGCCAACATGCTGCATGCATCGGGATCGAGCCATAGATTCTTCTTTTGATTTGAAAAGAAGCCTTTCCGAATGCAGTTGAGATGACCACAGAAATCCTTATCATCAATGGTGAGATGCCCTTGAGGAAGACAACGAGGAGGAAGGATTATGGGGGGATTCTCGGAGAGTTTCAGAGTAAGAAAGCCCGTGGCAATACTGAAAGAAGAGGACAAGAAGCAGATTCACGAAGCCGGCCTGAACGTCATGGAAACCGTAGGCGTCAGGATACACAGCAAGGTGGCCCGCGACTCACTCAAGAAGGCAGGAGCTATTGTCGATGAGAGAACTGGCGTCGTCAAGTTCCCGACAGATTTGACAAAGGCATTGATCTCAAAGGCACCGCAGGGAATTGTGCTGGCGGGTCGCGAAAAGGAGTATGACCTTCCTCTTGACGGCCGGCACTGCTACTACACTACCGATGGATGCGGGATTAGCGTCTGGGATCAGAAGACCCGCAGCAGGAGGCTCTCGGTCCTTCAGGACATAACAAATACCGCAATCATCAGCGACTGGTTGCCGCACCTCAGCATATATGAGCCGATGGTTGTCCCCTCGGACGTCCCTCAGAGAATACACGTTCTGGTTGGAATGAAGGAGTCGTTCGGCATCACGAGGAAGCACATTCTCAGCGAGTCCACATCGACCCCTGAAGAAGCGGAACTCCAGGTCAAGATGGCATCGGAGATCACAGGCGGGTTCGAGGAACTAGTGAAGAGACACATCATGTCAGCAATGGTCTGCACGATGTCCCCCCTGACTCTCGACGGACATGCAACGGATGCAGCGATGGTCTGGTCGGAGGCAAAGGTCCCTGTGCATATCACAGGAATGGCGATGATGGGGGTCAGCTCGCCAGCGACGATCCCTGGAAATCTGGTTGTCAACCATGCTGAGACTCTGGCCTTGGCAGCGGCGATGCAAGCGCATACTCCAGGATCACCGGTTATCTACGGCTCGGTCGTTTCGAATATGGACCCACGGACAGGTGCAATCCAATTGGCCTCGCCAGAAGCACTTGTTCTATGCGCGGCAGCGGGCGAGATGGCCAGATACGTCAAGATGCCGTCATATGGCGGCATCGGATGCAACGCAAAAACACCGGGTATGCAGAGCTCGCTGGAGAATGGCATGCTAGCCCTTGCCAGCGCGCTATTCGGCCAGGAGATCAACAATGGAATCGGGATGCTCGATTGTTCGACTGTGCTCTCCTACGAGCAGATGATCATCGACGATGATATGGTCGGCAGGGCGATCTCGGCTGGCCGCGAGATTCCTGTCACGAAGGAGAGCTTGCATCTGGACATGATCAGGGAAGTCGGCATCCTCGGAATGGGCCCTAAGAAGGGGAGCTACCTTGGGGAGAGGGCAACCATGATGGAGGTGCGTCAGTTCTACCAGTCTTTGATCTTCAACTCCGAGCCTTTCGAACAGTGGGAAAGGAAGGGGAAGAAGGATGACCTGACACTGGCCAAGGAGAAGGCCGACTGGATACTCAAGAACCACGAGCCCGTCATGCTGGACAGAGGCATCAGGAGGAGACTCGATCAGATAGTGAAGGAAGCCGCAAAGGCCTGACCGTCATGGTGCGCCGCACTTGACGACCATCTCCTGGACCGTGCCCGGAAGTGGGAATCGACGAATAGATCGGCGAGGGAACGAAGGAGGAAAGAGAAGTGGCAGCTGCGCGACTGAAATTCCTGAGCTCGAACGAAGAAGATCTGGTCCATGAGAAAAGTCTCGAGGCTCTGAGCGAGATCGGGGTGCTTGTGAGGAGCGAATCCGTCCTTTCGCTTCTGGATGATTCGGGGGCGAATGTTGACAAGAAGAGTCGGATCGCGAGGTTCCCCGAAGGCATGGATAGGGATGCGCTCAAGAGCGCGCCAGCCAGCTTCAAGATGTGCGCGAGGGACAGCGCGAACGACATCGAGGTGCCAACGACAGGGGCGCCTCATCTCACAACAGACGGTCTCACTCTCTACATGAGAGACCTTGAGACAGGGGAGAAGCGCAACGCTACCAGAAATGACTTTGCAGAATTCGCGAGACTCGCCGATGCGCTTGATGCGGTAGACTTCTTCTGGCCTATCGTGACGATATCCGACGTCCCATCAAGAAGTCACAACTTATACGAGCTCTGGACGGCGTTTCAGAACTGCAGCCTACATGTCCAGGGGGACTGCACCGATGCTCTCGATGCGAGAAGAATGATAGAGCTCGCGTCCCTTATCGTCGGCGGACAGGAGGAGCTCAGAAGAAGGCCGATCTTCTCCTGCGCCACCAACCCTATCTCCCCTTTGTCTTTTGATAGAGGGGCCGTAGAGGCACAGGTCGAATTCGCAAGAGCGGGGGTTCCTGTTCTTTGCCATTCCATGTCCATCTCAGGCATGTCTGCACCTGTCACTTTGGCAGGAACCATCGTGAACCTGAACGCCGAGAATCTCGCAAGCATCGTCATATCCCAATGTGCGTCACCCGGGGCGCCTCACATATACGGATCATGCTCGATGCCAGTGGACTTGATGACTGGAGCCATCAGCTTCTACGCACCCGAGGGTATGCTGATATCTGCCGCGGCGGGGCAGATGGCCAGACGATACAGGAGACCCTGCATGGTAGCCAACTGGGGCATGGGAGGGAGGGGGCCCGGCATTCAGGTGTCGCTGTCCGAGGCTTTTGCCTACGCCTCGAGCGCGTTCTCCGGGAGCGATCTGATTTCCGGAATCGGCGGACTGGACCATGCCAAAGGATGCTCATTGGACCAGATGGTGCTGGACTCGATCGTGTGGGACAATTTCCGGGCGTTCCTGAGAGACTTCGCGATTGATGACAAAACGGCCGCCCTCGATGTCACGAGGCAAGTCGGGCATGGCAACAGCTACCTCTCGCATGCTCACACCGGGAGGACTTTCAGGAAGGAGTTGAAAATCTGGGATAGAAACAACCTATCCCTCGAAGCCACATTGTCTAGCAAGATGCTGCCTCAGGCGCGCAAGATTGCGAAGAAGCTACTGAAGGAACACGAAGTCCCCACACTAGAGAGAGAAGTCCTCAGGAAAGGGGAGCTGGTCCTGAAAGAGACTGAGAGAGGAAGATGAGTCCAGCTCGGCGCAATAATCCTCTGATGGAAAAAGAGCCGGTCATTCGAGTATGCACACGGCTCCCTACGAACCTCACCACAGGCCTTTCTCGGTGCGCCACGCCGTCGATCCGAGTTGACACATCGCCTTGAGTTCCGAACTATTCCTCATGCGCATAATTGGTGCGAGGGCCGGTCTCAATGGCCGGCTTGGTCGTCTGTCCTAGATTGTCCCATGGAGTATCTCTTCAGCAAAACCCATGTGCAGGAAACCGTTTGCGAGCTCGAGCATCTGGCCATCTTTCAATCATGCGACAATTGAGTTGTGAGGGAAGCATCAGTAATATGCCTTCGTCTGCTGCATCTCCTCTTCCACGAGTATCTTTCTCTTGGCCAGCTCCCTGAAGAACGGTTCGGGCTCGATGCATGCTTCCGGAGGCAGCGTGCCTCTCTTGTCTATCTTGCCCTTCATTAGCCAGTCGGCGACTATTGACGGGGGGACTGAGGTGTCCCTTGCTGATGGTAGGCCCTTTTCAAGGTCGTTCCACGTCTTGACGTAGTAGGTCACCCTTGCATCCTTGCCGTCCTTTGTGCCGTCGACATCTATCCTGAAGTAGTCGAAGTCCTCGACTGATTGGCCGGCTTTCCTGGAAGCCTCAACCGACTTCAGATACATGGCTGTGATGAAGTCCTTCGGGGATGCCGAGGAGCTTCCGACATTGATATGCTCCGTGCTTCCGAAGCCAAGCTGCGCTAGGGTCTTGAAGGTGGTGAAGTCGTTCGCGGGGAAACCAATTCTGAAGCTCACGTTCTTGGTCCCCTTGCCAATGAAGTCCGCCATCGTCGCAGGTTCCGAGTGCTTGATGTAGTACGCGACGACCTTCCCCGACGGTTCCGGCATCAGGACCTCGGTCATGCCCGAGAGGGCCGGTACTTTCTTCTTCTTGCCGTTCTCAACGATGCCCGGCTCCTGGGTTATCTCGTCGAGGACAGTCCTGATCGAGTAGGTCGGGAAGGCGGCGTTGTCGCTCTTGACCTTGGTGCCCCAGGTGCAGTAGATGCTGATGTCCCTGACCGAGTCGAGTTTCCTCGCGCCTGCCGCGCCGCAAACGTTTGTGATGCCTGGGGAGCTCCCCATTCCTAGGATGCACGTGACGCCTGCGTCCTTCGCCTTCTTGTCGTACTTCAGCTGCTCCAAGGTGTAGTCGTAGAAGCCGCCTAGATCGGAATAGTGAACGCCGAGGTCTATGGCGACTGGCATTACCTTGATGTTCAGTTCATACCAGGCGGAGTTGTGGATCACGTCCACTCCTTTGCCAGCAGCTCTGACTGCTGTAGGGTCGGTTGCATCGAGCTTGATGGGTGTGACATTCTCCTTTCCCACCTGCTGCGCGAGCTTCTTGGCCCTCTCGAGGCTGAGGTCCGCTGCTATGACCTCTGCGTCGTAGTGATCGACCAAATCCTTGACTGTCCACGCTCCGATCTGTCCAGACGCGCCTATCACTAGTACCTTCATTCAGAGACCCCCATGCGACACATCTCGCTCCTGATAGCCTTTCAGTACTTTTGTCTTTCTCGCAATGAGCGGTGTTGGAAATGGAGAGTCTAGCTGGTTCCCAATCAGGGGGTTGTTGCACCGAGGAAGGATTCCCCACCGACAGTCATCGAATCGCGTAGCCCTGAGACACCAGGGCAATCGAGAGGATTCCTGCCATAACTTCGATGCTCTTTATGGCGACTGCGGGAGCGAATTCGTTGGTGATAGTTCCGGAGTACTCGATCCATCCGAGTAGGTCGTCCGCGGGTCCCAGGATGAGCGTGTCGATGAAATCCGCTTCGAGCGCTTCTTCCTCTCCCTTTCGCCTCGTCCCGTGAAGCACGGGGCGGTTCAGAACAGTCATGTCTGTCGCGTCCAGGAGATTGACCTCCTCGAGGTAGACTCTCGATTGTTTGCTTAGCTCCCCCGCATTGTAGTTCTGCGTGTGCAGCTCGAAGTCCGTCCTCTTGTATGTCCTGGCCTTCTGACTCGTCCAGGCATCTGGGCGCATGCCGGACATGACCTCGTAGCGGTACAGCCCGTCCGAGAGGCTGCGGAGGCCTATCAGCGTGTACCTGAACCTGAACTGTCTCTGGATCTGGTTCGCGGCCTCTTGGATCAAGTCGTGGACGACGAACTGCGATCTCTGAAGGCGCGATAGGAGCAAAGTCATCACTTCCATTGACTTGAAGTGAGAGTCGTTTTTCGCTTTGAGATAGTCGAACTTGAGCTTTCGGATGACAGATTCTGGACTTACAGTTCCCACCATTCTCTCAAGCACTCCGGAAACGATTGCGCAGCGCCGCCAAAGTCATGACATGGTCACAGTCGTCGTCGACCCTTGGATGGATACTGATAGCACCGCTGTCTTTATTGCCTTTTCTGGTGTTTCGGACCATGAGAAGGCATTTCTGCCCGTGGGCGGATATGTCCGCGAGTTACAGAGACCCTTGGAAGCGAGCGAGTGTTCATCGTTTGTCATCGAAGGAGGTTCATAGATGGTCTCGGACAAGAGAAGGTTGAGGTTGCTGGACAAAAGCGACTTGGAGGCAATCCATGGTGCCACCATGGAGGTCCTGGAGAAGACAGGGATCCTCGTTGATTCTCAGGAAACACTCGCCCTCCTTCAGAAGAACGGATACGAAGTCGACAAGAAGGCAAAGATCGTTCGCATGTCCGAATCGTCTGTCATGGATGCGGTCAAGAGCTGCAAGAAGAACTGGAGGTGGCACGCGAGGAGCGACAAGCACTCCGTCGACATGGTCGACGGAAGGACCAAGTTCGGCCCAGGGTCGCAGTGCCTTCTCTTCTTGGATCCCGATACTGAGGAAGTCCGGAGCTCCACCTTGCAGGACGGCATCTTGATCTGCAGGCTGCTCGACGCGCTGGACTCCTGCTCTCTGGGTTACATCCCGATCTACCCGCACGATGTGCCTCAGGAAGCCATGAGCATAGTCATGTGGATGGCGGGCTTGGTGAATTCGTCAAAGCTGACCTATGGAAGCAGCGGAGACAAGGCAGAGCTGGAGCTGATGCTGAGGATAGTCGAGATCCTGTTTGGCGACAGGCGGGAGCTGGGGCGAAAGAATGTCTTCCCTGGATACATCGATCCCATCAGCCCGCTCGGACACGACCCGTACATGATCGAGACGCTGCTCCGACACGCCGAGCTGGACTCACCAGTGTTTGTGATGGTCATGGCCCTCGCAGGAGGGACCGCTCCAGCGTCACTCGCGGGGCTCCTCGTCCAGCAGAACGCCGAGATCCTTAGCTCAGTCGCGATTGCAAGGTGCGCCACGAAGGCTCCCAAGATTGTCTACGGCTCGGTTTCGTGTCCTCTCGATATGAGGTCTGGAATAGCCGCAACGGGAGCTCCTGAGTTCTCCCTCATTGGCGCGGGCTCCGTCCAGCTGGCGAAGCACTACGGGCTCCCGAGCGATGTGGGCGTGCAGAGCGATTCGAAGATAGTCGATGCGCAAACCACATACGAGAAGACGCAGTCCGCTCTGACGGCCGTGTTGGCGGGCGCGGATTTCGCCGAGCTGTTCATGGGTTCGACGGAGACATTCAACTGCCAATCGCCTGTCCAGCTGATCATCGACGACGAGATCGCCT
>Ga0315286_10000862_pt1 | contig 26552 bp, 31 predicted proteins | sample YL17G10_0_MG_FD_205038 | JGI IMG/M metagenome (GOLD analysis project Ga0315286, IMG submission 205038) | Sediment microbial communities from Yellowstone Lake, YNP, Wyoming, USA - YL17G10_0 | ecosystem: Environmental > Aquatic > Freshwater > Lake > Sediment | place: USA: Wyoming | collected... | reverse complement strand
GGGCAAGCCATTGAGGACGGCACTTATTTTGTTGAAAATGAAACGCCCATAGGTGCGATTAATGGTTCTAACAAAACCTTTACTTTGGCCTATACGCCAAGACCATCAACTTCATTTGAATTGTTTGTTAACGGGCAGAAGATGGCGCCGACGGAAGATTATACTCTTTCTGCCGATACCCTAACCACTCTTGTTGCCTATCCGACCGGCACAATTATGGAGGTTAATTATAGGAGATCTCCTTTATGAAAAATATTTTAAAACATTTATTTCCCTTTATACTCATTGGCATATTTTTAACTTATGGTGCTTATGCGGCATCGATCCTACAGGTATTCCAAGGAGGAACGGGAATTGCCACCACAACTAAGGGTGATTTATTATATTCAAATGCCACTGATACATTGGCGAAGTTAGGAATTGGTACTAATAGTTATATTTTAACCGCTTCAAGTGGACTGCCTGTTTGGAAAGCAAATTCTGCGGGGACAACCTATTCTGCAACGGGAACTTTACTTAATTTATCGGGAACAAATTTTAGCGTAAATGCCGGCACTCTTACCGATACGAAATATTGTATTTATACCGCAGGTGTTGGTTTAGTTTGCAATTCTGAAGGAGGATCTGGGGTGACTTCTGTGGCAATGACTGTGCCAACGGGGCTATCTATTGCTGGAAGTCCAATAACTGCGACTGGCACATTGGCACTATCATTAACCAGTGGTTATGTGATACCACTTTCCGCCTCAACTACGAATTGGAACACCGCTTATGGGTGGGGCGATTGGAATGGGAATATAGATATTTCAACCGATACAAACCTTGCAACTTCTACAGGCATTAGTTTAACTGGCGATACATTGGGGCTTATTCTGTCTGGGATAGATCATGATCAATTGCTTAATTTTGTGCAGGGCGAACACTTCTTGCAATCAGCCATTACGGAAGTAGGAACAATATCAACGGGGACATGGTCAGGGACATCAATTCTCAATTCTAAAATTGCTTCTTCTACGGATTATCTTTCAGATACTAAATGGACTGGCGTTAGCACAGATTTAGTTGCAGCAACGGGTAGGACAAGTTTAGGTCTTGGATCTATGGCACTTTTGTCTGATACTGGTTCGACAAGTATTACAACATTGGGGACAATTTCAACAGGAGTTTGGTCTGGTACATCTATTTTAAATGCAAAAATCGCTTCATCTACCGATTATTTAGCAGATACAAATACGACTTATGCCGCAACTGGAACATTATTAAACTTAACTGGCACCAATTTTAAAGTAAACGAGGGAACACTTACAAATACAAAACTTTGTTTATATACTTCAGGCACTGGAATTGTCTGCAATACTACCGATGGTTCTACTAATTGGAACACCGCCTATGACGATAGGTTAAAATGGGATGGCGGAAATACAGGATTAGTCGCCGCAACGGGTAGGACTTCTTTAGAATTGGGAACAATGTCTTTAGAAGCCAACACTGGTTCTACTACTATTACCACATTGGGGACCATTGCAACTGGCGTTTGGAGTGGCACTTCTATTCTTGATGCGAAGATTGCCTCATCTACTGATTATCTTGCTGATATCTACTGGACGGGAACAGCGACTAACTTAGTGGCAGCGACAGGCAGAACTTCTCTTGGATTGGGCGCTATGGCGTTAAATCCTGCTACGGGTTCAACCACCATAACTACCTTAGGCACGATCGGAACAGGCACATGGAACGCAGATTCTATCTTAAATGCTAAAATAGCGTCTTCTACCGAATATCTATCAGATGTGAATTGGAATGGCGGAACAACGGGACTTGCTACCGCTACCGCGCGCATAAGTCTTTCTTTAGTGCCTGGCACTAATGTTCAGGCATACGATGCAGGATTAAATTCGATCGCGGGGTTGATCACGAATGGCGATATGATGATTTACACAACCGCGTTAGATACTTATGCTACAACCTCATTAACAACTGCAGGTAGGGCATTATTAGACGATGCCGCCGCTTCAAATCAAAGAACGACTCTTGGATTGGGGACTATGTCTTTAGAGGCAAATAGTGGATCAACAACAATCACTACTTTGGGGACAATAGGCACGGGAACTTGGAATGCCACGGCTATCTCTACAACTAAGGGAGGAACTGGTCAGGATTGGTCAAATATTGCCACTGGCTCTATCCCTTATTTCAATGGAACTGGCGCGCTGTCAACTCTGGCAGGGGCTACCGATACTTGGGTATTAACCGCTAAGGGTGTTGGAGTTGCGCCCGCGTGGGTGGCAAGTGCCGCAGGCGGCGATATTACTTCTATTGGCGATTGCACTAACGGAGCGTGTTTTGACGGAACGCAAGGAACTTTTCTTACTTATTATAATGCTGGCGGAAATGCGTCAAGTTCTTACAACGGAACTCTTTTTAATTTTAATAAACCGCTTACTGCTTCAGGAACAATTACCTCAAGTGGCGTTTTTGATGCTACGGGTGCAGTCGCGATGACTATTGGTTCTGCCGATATTACCAGTTTGACCTTTACAACTGACGGAACGGGCAATGCCGAGTTTACTTTTCCTGCTGATGTTATTGGCGATGCTGATATTGACTGGGGAGCGGGTGCAGGACAAGTTGATTTGGCGGATATTCTTGGGGGCGTGTCTGGCGCGTCTGTTTGGGATTTTGGCGGAGCGACTTCTTTAGAACTTCCAAACTCAACTGCGGTTACAGTCGATGCGCGAGGAGAGATTGGTATTGACTTAACTTCCGATTACCTTTATTACTATGGTAGCAGTACGGCAAAAGTTATCGCGCCTTTTTATGAAAAATGCTTTACCGACATTTCTGCGACTACAACTCACGACAATCTTCAGGTATTTGCACCATACAAGGCGATTACTGTTTTTGAAGCATATTGTCGAGTTTCTACAACGACAGTTCAAATTACTTTATCTGACGGAACAAATGCAATGCCGACTATAACTTGTGATACCGCAGGTATTGCGACTTCAACCGTCTCAAACAATACATTTACCGCTAATGAAAAAGTTGAATTTGACACAGGAACAATGGGAACTGCCTATACCGCAGGAACAGATTGGGTAAATGTGTGCCTTAGATTTACTTACACTGCCGATTAGGGGATAATACTATGTTTAAAAAAATCAAAACTTGGTTCTCGGGTGCGTGGAAATGGGTTAAAACAAAAACTCGTCAGATTTTAATTGGAATAGGAATTATCGGGATTGCTACAGCCGCTACTGTTTTAGCTCCCACTCAACCGAATAAAATCACTGAACAAGTTATGGTTCAGGAGTTTAATAAAGCCGACCAAAGCATTAAAGGTAAATATTCTTTAGAAAAAGCATCGCTAAAACAAATAGCAAAAGACAATCCGAAAGATAGAATTGTTGTAAAAATTGGCGATGAAAATGGAACAGAATTTGTCCCTAAAATGAAAATTGAGCGTTGGGATGATGAAGTTAATTTCTCAATTCAGCTTATAAATAATGATACAGATAAACCAGATTTTAAAACTGAAAATGGAAAAATAAAATGGATAAAGAATAAAAGAGAAGTTAATTTTTATGATATTACTACAAGCACAGAACACCCCGAAGGTGCTTATGAATTTGAGGTTATCTTGAAAGAAAAATCTAAAACCAATAAGATTGAGTTTTCATTAAATACAAAAGGAGTAGATTTCTTCTATCAACCGCCACTTACAGAAGAATTTCAAAATGGATATTCTGAAGAATTCAAAAAAGAAATAGTGGTTACCGAAACCCAAGTTAAAGATTTACAAGGAAATGTTTTAGTAAATAGACCAGAAAATGTTGTTGGTTCTTACGCGGTTTATGCTTCCGAAAACAAGATAAATTATGTTGGAGGCAAGAAATATAAAGTCGGAAAGGTAGGACACATATTTAGACCTAAAATAATTGACTCGGTAGGAACAGAAGTCTGGGGAGATTTACATATTGAAAATGGAATACTCTCGGCAACTATTCCTCAAGACTTTTTAGACAAAGCAATTTATCCAGTCAGACATGCCGCTGGATTGACTTTTGGATATACAACGATTGGAGGTGGAAATTTAGTCAGAATTTCAACAAATGGTGATAGAGCAATTGTAAAATCAACATTACTTCATACTGGTGTAACAGGAGATATAATTACTTTGATAAGCGCATATTCAAGTAGAATAAATGGAAGTAGTAACAATGGAACAGTAGATGTAGCTATTTATACATTTGCGGGTGGAGTGCCTGTAACTCGTTTAGCGACGGCAGTTACAATAACCGCATCTAATCCTTTTGATGTAACTGACCTTCAATGGAATAATACTTCTGCACTAAATCAATCACTTACAAATGGAACAGTGTATGCTGTTGGGTTTGGAAATTTTGGTGGAACAGATGGAATAAATATACGTTTTGATACTATAAGTAATGGAGATTGTAGTTATCAAGCGGCAGGAGCATTGCCAGCAACCTGGTCTCAAACAGGAACAGATAATTATGTTTTTTCCATCTACGCCACCTATACAGCAGCAGCAACAGGGGAAACTCCAAACTATCTAATTCAATTCGAATAAATATGTATTTTTTCAACAATATGAAAACAAAAAAAACAAATTGGAAAAAAGTGGGCATTAGTGTTTTTATCTTAATCTTTTTTATCCTTTTAATCTATACCGCCTATACGGGTTATCAAGCATGGTATAAATCAGTTTATTCAAAAGGAATAGCAGACGAAAACAAGATTTTAATCAACGCAATTGTCAATCAGATTCAAACGACAGGCAAACTTTCTTTAACTATTCCGTTAAAAGACGGAACAACCAAAAGTTATATTCTAACTTTAGAAAATGCCAAATAATCAACAAACAATTACAATAACTCCAGGCGGTTTCTGTCCGAACTGGTTTGATAATACTTGGCCGTATCTCGGAAACAAGTATCACGCCTCAGACATGGTTTCAATTGACCTTACCGACCCGAATTGCATGACACAGGGGCCAGGCACAGCTGATTTAACCGCAGGGACTCAGGCAGGCGCAGTTACTACGCTTATTACCAGTATTTTGCACACAGCGGTTGCAAGCGATGTTACTTATGCCATTGGAGGCGCTAAGATTTACAAAATTAGTTCAACTGCGGTTACCAATGACGGAACTTATCCGATGACAATAGATAAGGGGACGGTTACTGCGGAGGATGCCGACGACCTTGTTTATTACAAATCTAATCTTTATGTTTTCTATAATCATTCTGGTTCTGCTGGTGACATTGCAAAGATTACTTTATCAACTAATGCTTTAGATGCTGATTGGGGATCAACTGTGCCGACAGGAATGGCAACATTGGTGGACGCAGTTCACTATGCTATTAATGGTGGCGATGATGTGGTCTATTTCACAAATGGTCAATACATCGGAACGATTAGTGGGACAACGCTGGCCACAACTGCTCTTGATTTTTGGACAAATTCTCAGGTAGTTTCTCTTACCTGGAATGGTAATCGTGTTTATGCAGCAGTTAATAGGCCGAATATTACGGGTTCTAATTTCAATGAATCGGGAATCTATCGCTGGAATGGCGTATCAAGTTCGTGGGAAGGCGACCCGATTGAAGTCAGTGGCGAATTAGGCGCATTATATACTAAAAATGGAACGACTTTTGTTTGGCACAAAGATGCTATTGATACTGGGGGATATTGGTTGAGCAGAATCAATGGGGCAGCACTTGAGCCCCTTAGAAGATATAGTGGTTCTTTGCCAACACACACTCAAGTAGGCGAAAAAGGAGGATTCTTGATGTGGGTCAGTAATAACAAGGTCTTTATGTTTGGTGCTGCGGATGCCGGACTTTCTACCCATTTATTTCAATATATGTCGGGAAAACATGCCACGATTGGCACAATTTCCGCGCCATTTGGAACGATTCTGGTTTCGTCAAATCTGACTACAAGTTATGCTTTATCTAAAGAGTCGGGATATACAGTTACCTCATCTTGGAAAAGCATGGCGTTTCCAGTTTCTGGCGCAGGGACTAAGTTTCAAATTGACAGGATATGGGTAAATACAGAACAATTAAGCACTGGTGCGAAAGTTGACTTTACTCTTTATTACGATCAGGGAAAATCCAGCAAAGCGTTGACTCAAATTGCATATGCAACTACAAACAAAACTCGCCATAAAATACTTAATCGCGGCCCACAAGTTGAAAACTTCAGAATTGACATAGATTTTACTAACGGAAGTATTGTAAATAATGTAAAAATTCGTAGCATTGAGGTGGAGGGACACCCAATTTTATCTACTTAATTATAAAATATGGCAAATTATCTACAATCTTCTTTGAATAGTGCCTGTGCCACAAATGTTAGTGGCGATTATACCGATCCTAACTTTTTAATAGTGGCAAATAATGCTGTTAGAGAAGTCATCGCAGAAACTGACTTGCGTTCTCTTATTCGAAAATCAGCATTATCGCCCAATCTTTTTGACGAAATTTATCAATACACTTGTCCGTCAGATATGAAAGGTGACAAGATTATTGACGCGCCTCCACAAATAGGTCGTGGAAAAGATGACCGATGGACGCTTACAACTCCAGAAGAATTTGACCGCAGAAAACACGATGGTTCTGGCGATAACTTAATCGCTATTGACAGAGATGATATGGTCAATAAATTATTGGTTTCAATGGAAATTGACGATGATCAGATTGTTATCAGTAACTTTGATTCTGTCGGCGATTGGGTATTATTTGCCGATGGCACAAACTTGACTGCGGATTCTGATAATTATGTTAAAGGTTCTGCCAGCTTGAATTGGGATATTTCTGCGGCAGGCGGCACAACTGCGGGAGTTTATAATCCTTCCTTAACTACTTTTGATGTTTCCGATTACAAAGGAACTGGCTCTATCTTTGTTTGGGCTTACATAACTTCAGCGACCAATCTTACAAATTATATTATTAGAGTTGGCTCGTCTTCCTCCGCTTATTACGCGATTACCGCAACCACAACCAACGAAGGGACTTCTTTTGAGGCAGGGTGGAACTTAATTAGATTTGATTTTGTTAATAAGTCCACGACAGGAACACCCGATGATGACGCTTGCGTTTATGTTGCCTTATATATGACTAAGGCGGCAGGCAAGATATCTGAAACAGATTATCGTTTTGACAACCTTGTAATGAAAAAAGGCAAGAATTACTATGTTAAATACTATTCTCGTTATGGTTGGCAAAGCAATACAGGAACTTGGCTGGAAAATGCCACTGCAACTACCGATTATCTTAATGTTGAATCCGATGAATACAATCTGATTTTTCTAAAAACCTGCGAGAAACTTGAAGAACATCTTAAAAATTTCAGTCAAGCGGATCGTCTTAGAAAACAATATCAAGAAGCAAGGGTAAGGTATGTTTTTGATAATCCCAGTCAAAGTTTGCTTTTAAGCCAGCAATATTATCAAATTTAAAAAATGGAATTATTTACTGAACAAATAATTACCGAAAAAACACTTTCGGATTTATATCTACAGCCGGGTACGGGCGAAACCTATATTAATCCTACGATTATCGGTGGCGCAATGGAAGGCGCATCATATAAGTCGTCAATTTCTGGTGCGAGATTAGAGATTTTTCCAGAATCAGATAAAAATATTGGAATCGTTGTTTATAACAGTTCTTTAACAGAGGTTTTCAAGGTATTGGTGAATGGCACAGATTCGGGAGATATTGTTATGGGCAATTATGCTGGTGGTCAAGGCGCGAAATACGATAGTTCTTTAGACACATTTTCAATAACGGGAGCATTGACTGCTGGTTCTATTGCAATCGGAACATCACCCAACTGGTTTAAGGTTGATACTTCGGGAAATATCTGGTCAGGTGCAGATACTTTGGCTAATGCAATAACAAGTAAATTCGCGGTTACTAATGCAGGTGCACTGTATGCGACAGGCGCAACAATATCTGGCGCGATAACAATCACGGGTGGTTCTGGGATAGCAAGTTTAACTGATGCTGGCGATTTGGCAACTCAAGATACGGTTGATTTTGCTACCGATGTTATCGGAACAGAAAAGCCAGCGAATAATGCAACTGTTGGCGCTACTTGGGGAACAAATCTCTCAAATATTCCAGCCACTCTTGGAACACCAAGCGGAGCAGGACTCTATCTTAGTTCTACTTATCTTGGTTATTACTCAGGTTCTGTGTGGAATGCCTATATTGACAGTTCGGGAAATTTCTATTTTAAGGGCGATGCCAATTCATCTATTGATTGGAATATTACAACCGCAAGCACTTTGACAATTAAGGGTAAGGTTGTCGCGGGAACTGGCTCATCTATTGGAACTGGCTATTTAGACGGAATTGTCGGGCTTGCCAATACGAACATAGCCGCTCAAGGGTGGACTTTTACGAGCATATTTTCAGCCACAAATTACAGAGTTATCGCTTGGACAACTGGCGTTTTTACAACTGCTGGCGGGACTGCTTACTCAATTACTGCTGGCAATACGGGCAATATGGCGGCAACGACTTATATTTATTTAGATACCGCAGTTTCTTCCACTGTTTTGCAGGTTACCACGACTGCTACAACTGCTAATGGTTCAGGCAAGGTTTTAATCGCTGTTGCTTCTCTAAATGCAGACACGACTTCTGACGCGACTGTTCAGGTTTTCGGCGGAACAGGCGGACAGATACTTTTAGTGGACAATATTGCTGCCAACAGTGCTTCAACTAATGAGTTCGTTTCAAATTCAGCACAACTTGCTAATTTAGTGGTAACTAATGCGAAGATAAATGATTTAGTGGTTTCAAAACTAACTGGAGGAACAATTACTTCTCAATCTATCGTTTTGGCGGTTACGGAGGCGGCAGGCGATGTTGAAATGCGGGCAGGCATTGCCGCAGGAGATTTCGCAAATGCGGGTGCTTTGAGTGGATTCATTTTCGGCATCGATGATTCTGATTTAAATAAAACTAAATTTTATTGGGGAAGCCCCACCGCTTATTCTAAATTCGATGGAACTAATTTTACAATTAGGGGTGTTCAAAAGATTGAAAGAGTATGGACTGTAGGAGAACCGATAACTGTTTCGTCTGTTCCCATTCCAGTGTTTGTTGGAGATGGGGGCGTAGATACCTTTTTGACCATTACTGATGCGAGTGGTGGTGGACATTCTGTTGGGTATAGCAGTGCGGTTGAAAAACAGGCACAAAGCATTCAAGAAACGACTACTATAACCGTTAATCAGATTAAAGTTCCAATTTGTAAGGTTGCCAGTCCTACCGATACTTTTAAAATATCTATTCAAACGGATAGTGCTGGTGTTCCGAGTGGATCTATTCTTGCTTATGGGACTATTAGTTATACTGAATTAGATGCTTTTCCGACTGTTACCGAAGAAACAATTACTTTAGATGATACGATTGTTTTAACCGCTAATACAAAATACTGGATTGTCGCAGAAAGAACGGGTTCATTAAATTCTACTAATTATTATTACTGGGATGGGAAAGGCACAACTTGTTATGCTAATGGTGCTGGCATAACACTGGTTAATAGCGTATGGACAACTGATTCTGGTGGAAATACTGCAGCTGATTATTATTTAAAATTAGATTTAGTTACTGCCACTAACAAAGTTTATATATCTGATGCTAATAATACAACAAGAGATACTTTTATAGGATTTGTAGAATCAACAACGGCTTATGCGGCAACGACATCTATTACCTTAATTGGTATTGTCGGTGGATTTACTGGATTGACTCCTAATGCCAATTATTATGTACAAGATGCGATTGGGACAATAGGGACTACGCCTGGTTCTGTGACCATTCCTGTTGGGTTGGCAATCTCAACAACTGAAATTTTAATTGATAGAACTTAAATTTATGGCTAAAAAAACAATTACAACTTATGATTTATATACTGGTAATATACCAGAAGATTTGAAATCACAACTGGGCAGTGGATTTTTAAAAAATCTACAAGATAGTCTTTCTGGTCAAACTGGCAATCCTTTTGAACAGGGAACGCAAGCCAGTAATTATTTTACGCAAGTTTTGGGAAATCTTAGAACAGGTTATGGGACGCCAAATTCTGCTCTTTCTCAATACGATTTTATGCACTCTTTTCAAGTTCCCGAACAGCAACAATTAGCCGCACAATATGGTTCGTCTTACTTAAAGAATGGCGTATTTTACAGCGACACTTCCGCGATAACTCCCGAAGAAGTTGCCCAAAAGGTTGCAGAAAGCAAGCGGATTGAAGCGTTAAATGCAAGTTCTGGCACAATGAACGAAGCAGATTTGGCTATTGCTACACAGGCACAAGCGGGTATGGCGCAAAGGCAAGCCACTGAAACCGCTACACAGCAAGCCGCGATTACACAACAGTCTGCGACACAAGGCGCGGCAACTTCAAATTTCCGCACCCTTATTGATATTGCTAATTCCCGTGCCGATGTTTTAAATACCGCCAAATCTTTAGGTGGCGACCCGTTCACAGCAGGCACAAAAGCTAATGATTGGCTCAATAACTGGTGGAATACCGCAGGGAAGAATGAATATCCGAATGTAACCTTAGTCCAGCCAGGCGATTCGCGTCTTGGAACAACAACTGGAGTTTCCGAACCTGCCAAGATAGATCAATCTTTAATTGATATTGTTAATGCGCGTGCTGATGTTTTGGCAACCGCTAAGGCACAGGGTGGCGACCCATTTACTGCTGGTACTAAAGCAAATACTTGGTTAAATAACTGGTGGAATACTACTGGTAAACTTGAATATCCTAATGTCAATTTGGTTTCGCCAGGCGCAGACTTAACTGGCAATAATGCCGTAGGAACTTCTGCAGAGGCGATTAAGGCGACTGAAGAAGAAAATAGAAAAAAAGCAGAAGAAACCCAAAAGAAAATTCAAGACCTTTTAGACGAAAAGGACAAAAAACAATCAACCGCCGAAGGATTAGCCTTAGACCTTGAAATAGAACGGCTAACAAAAGAATTGGAAGCGATGAAAACGCCAACCCTTGATGCTTCCGCGGCTTATGGCAAATTGATTTCAGAATACGATATTACAGGACTTCAAACCAAATTAAACACAGCCGATAAAAGCATTGCTGATTTAAAAACTGCTTATAAAAATGAACTGATTGCCCAAGAGGGCGGACTGGCGAGTATGGAAACAATCGGCATAAGGCAATCTGCCATAACTACGAATTACAATCGCCAAATGGATACTTTGGTTAATGAAAGGAATTCCATCGTTAATGAATTAAACACTAAAAATACCTTGATTTCAAACATAATGGAGATGAAGAAACTTGATTATCAGGTTGCAAGCGATACTTATAGTGCTGAATATAAAAAACAATTAGATTTAATTAATTTATTGCAAGGCGAACAAACCGCCGAAGCTAATACTCAAAGCGATATTATAACCACCGCTAAGGCAAACTACGCCACGATTACAAATATTATGAAAAGCGAAAATGTCGCTTATGCCGACTTAAGCACTTCTCTGCAATATCAAATAGCTCAATTAGAAGCACAACAAGGATTACCAGTCGGTATTACCGAAGCATTGTTTGGTTCAGTCGCCGACGCCACCGAGATTGTCGGCTCACCGATAACCTCTTACGACGCAAGCGGAAATCAAATTGTTACCTATCTTTATAAGGATTCGAGCGGAAGCATAAAGGTCGCTGAAGCACAATATACGGGGGGATATAATAAGCCAAGTGGAAGTACGAAAGAAGAAGACAAGGGGATAACAGTGAAAGAGGCAATTTCAGAAATGTCTTCCATTATTGCTAATGACATTGGCATTGCTAATCAAAAATATGGAAAAACATTCAAATATGTTAATTCAACCATGTGGAAACAATATAAGGCACAATGGCAAGCAGAGGGACTTGATGTTTCAGATTTCATAGAACAATTTAGCCAGTATATTCAACCCGATAATGCAAAAGAATATGGAAATGATGAATATGTTTATGTAATGAGATAAAATATGTTTCATTCATTGTATCAACAACCAGAAGCGACAAATAAGGTGGTAGAGAAAAAAACCACGACTGGATTTAAACAACTATTTTCTGATTCTAATTTACCAGAAGTCAAGAGAAAAGTTGATATTACGCCAATATCTATGGTTAAATCAACAAATCCATTATCTTATTTAGGTCAAGAAATAGTTAAAACTACTAAAAATATCTTTTCTTCAACGATTGAAAAGGCGAAAAGTATTGGTAAGGATATTTTTAATCTTAAGCCTTCTCAAGAAAAAAAAGGAGTGCCCTATAGTATTCTATTTTTAAATTCTGCTATTGATACTGTTAAAAATACCACTTCGGAAGAGAAAAAAAGAGTATCTAATTTTTTTGATGTCGCCATAAGCAAAGAACCATTATCTAAAAAAGTTGCGGCAGGAATTAGTGTTGTAAGTGGTGTGGCGAATGTCGCATTTTCTCCCATATCAGCGTTGTTTGCAGGTGCGGAACAAATACCAGTTTTGGGGACTGTTTCAAAAGCGATTACCTTGCCATTCGATGTTGCTGGAGATATAGGAAAATCCGATGTTCATCAATTAGTAAATTTACTTCCAGTATCTAAGGAAACTAAAACTAATTTACGAGAAGCTACTGATGAAATTGGGGCATTGGCAGGTATGATTGTTTTAGGTGGAGAAGCTTTTAAAATTGCGGGGAGTAAAATTAAAGAACTTAAAACTAAATTTGGAGAGGACGGAGCGAAAACTATTATTGAAAAAGCCACCGAGAAAGCAAAAAATATTAAGGTTAAATCTGTTGAAGAAATTAAACCAGAAATTAAGGCAGAAAAAGTCGTACCAGAAATAGTTGGCAAAAAATCCCCTATTACCTTTAGAGAAGTCCCTCCAACACAAATTGGCGAAAAAATTCAATTAAAGACCACGCCAACTGAAAAAGCATTTATTGGAGAAAAGATTATCTCTAAGGGTATAGCACCTGAACTTCAATCTTTTGTATTGGCAGCTACGAAAGCTAAAAATGTAGAGGAATTTATTAGCTCAAATTGGAGAAACATAAATCCGAAAGATATCAATAAACCATTACCTCAAGTTTTGAATGAAATCTCAGAAAAAAGAAGGTTATTACAAGTAGAAATGCCCTCTCAACCTTCTCTTCTTCAAGCGCAAAAAGTAGATGATTTGCGGTTAGCGTATAGGGAATTTTGGCAAATAGACCAACAAGGATACAAAACTCTTGCCGACTTCTATGATCAAGCCACTAAAGGAATAAAAGAAATTAAACCAGAAACTCCGACGGGCAAAGTAAGTGGTATCGCTAAAAGCATAGAGGCGAAAGCGATTGAACAAGGATTAACCGACAAGGGTTTTGATAAATTAGCAGAATATAATCCCGCAATCATTAAAGAGCAATCCAAAATAATGTCTGATATAATGGACAGAGATATTGAAATGGCAAAAAGAATCTCAACAGGAAAAGAATCTTTGCCTAAAGAATTAAAAGGTGCAACCGCCTTATCGGCAATGGAAGATTATGCAATGGAAACCAGAGACGGACAATTAGCTTTAGATTTGGCAAATTCGCCGATTGCTTCTGAAATAAGCACCGCTGGACAGACATTGAGATTGACGGTAGAAAGAACGCCAGATTCGGCTACCGCAAAAATCAGGGAAATTGTGAAAGAAAGGGAAAAAGTTGTTGAAAAGAAATTAAAAGGAAAAACTGCCGATAAAACTAAATCGGAAATAAAAAAAGGACTACAAGACAAAATCACAAAAGCAAAACCAAGTAAATATGACTGGAATGCTTTTGTGGATTCCATTACTTGCTGATAATTATGATAAATAAACAAGCAACAAAAGAAGAGATAAATATTACTTTTAATCTAATTATTGGAATGATTATTGTTATGTTTATTTTAAATAGATTAGGATTATTATAAATCAATGTTTTGCCTACCATCACAATTTGCAAAAAGGATTAAACAAACCATTAAGAGTGGCGAATTAAGTCCTGAAAAATTGAACGAAATGACTTCTGTTGAGAGAAGGAATTATTTGACTAAAATAATTGGCGAAGAAAATGCCAAACAAGTTAATCTTTTATTTGAAAAAAAATCACTTTTAAAAAATCAGGAAAGGGCGATGTATGATTGGGCAAATGAAATTACGGGAATATCAAAGGGGGCGAAGGAGGCAACTCTTGCAAAAATAAGACAGGCATTTGCTGATAAAAATAGGCGATTATATGATCCGAAAGAAAATGAGAATTTTCTCAACGAAATAACAAGCGATGTTTATTCTAAAAAATACAAAACAGAAGTGTCATTAGAAGAAGCACAAACAATCACAGAATTGGCTCAAGATTTGAAAGTTGCCAAAGAGCAAATGAATCCTGATTTTACTTGGAAATCAGAGAAAGGAAAATTTAATGCCGGTGCTTCCGAAAGAGCATTGGTAAATTATACTAATTTTCTAAAATCAGAAGCGACTAAACCAAGTTTAATTAATATATTGAAAGAAAAAGGGATCGGGGCTAAAGTAGAAGCAATGATTGAAAACTCAAGGATAGCTGTTAATTTTATCGCTCAAACATCAAGAGGAATAGTTGCGGGCATTGCAGATAATAGCTTCTGGGGAAATCAGGGAGTAAAGGCAATGTGGAATCCTAAAACCACAAAAATATGGACAAAAAACTTTGTTAAATCTTTTGTTGATATAAAAGATATTTTAACGAAAGGCGTTAAAAAAGGCGATGAGATAATGGATGGAATTTATGCCGATTATTATACAAGAAAAAACCGTCTTAATGGAAAATATAATGCAAAAATTGAGGGTGGGGGGAAAACAGGAAAGAAATTAGATATAGGAACTGGCGAAGAAGAAATTTCCACCGATGTTATGACCAAGTTGGGACAAATCCCTGTTATTAGTAAAATTCCCGTATTAAAACAAGTTTTTGAATTAGGCGGTAGAATGGCTAAGGCGGCAAACGTGGCTTATGAGGGCGGGGCGATGAGATTAAGAATGGACATAGCGGACCAATATTATAAATGGTCAGAAAAGGCAGGCAAAGATATGAATAGTAATTATGAGGTTGGAAGTATGAATACAGTTATCAATTCTATAACCGGCAGAGGAGGAATAGGGCCATTCGAAAAAGCGGGCAAGCCGATTAACTGGGTTGTATTTTCTATTAAGTTTGCGAAGTCAAACATTGATTTTCTTACAGCTCACTGGTTAGACCCAAATATTTCTGTATTGGCCAAATGGAGGGCAACCAAAAACTTATTAACCGTTGTTTCTATGATTGGAGTTACGCTTACTATTGCAAAAACATTAGACCCAGATAGTACCGATTTAGATCCAAGAAGTTCAAAATTTGGAAAAATTTATGGTCAAGACATAACGGGTGGCATGGCTTCTTACCTTACCTTAACTTCAAGAATAGCGATGCAATCAACTAAAAGTTCTACTACTGGCGTTATTACTCCTTTTGGCACTGGTTATGGGCAACTTAATGGTGTAAATGTTTTTGAACAATTTTTGGAAAATAAAACTTCGCCAATCGCTACCGTAGTTAAGGACTTAATGAAACAGGAAACTTTTGATAGAGAAAAACCAACATTATTAACAGAATTAAAGGGATTAACAACTCCAATGGGCATAAGCAATACTATTGATATTTATAAAGAAAAAAATAGCAACTTATTGCTTATGTTAATCGGTTCGGGACTTAATCTTGTGGGTTTTAATAAAAATGTCTATACTCCTTCGACCGACTGGGAACAAAATGCTGGCAAGGAATTACAACAATTTAAGATAGAGGTTGGAAATATCAAATTTAAAGAAGCAAACGATAAGTATAATTTAAAATATACCGAATGGTTAAATAGTGTAAAAAATAATTCTGAATTTCAAGCATTATCTAACGAGAATAAACAGAAAGTCATTACTAACAAAAAGGCAGAAATAAAAGATGAAATATTCAAACAGTATGGTTTTAAATATAGACCTACGAAAACCGAAAGATTGCCTAAATTTTAACTTCCCTTAACTTAAACAAACCTTATGTCCACAGAATTGATCCAGATTGGTGCGGTTGGAGTTATCTTCGTTTTTGCTATACGCGAGTTTTTTCTTTTTATGCGAACCAAAAAGAATGGCAATGGAAATGTCAATAAACAACTCTTAGAAGCCATTACGAAACAAAACGAAAACCACTTACATACAATTCAGGAAACAATGGAAGCAATAGTGCGCGACATCAATGCGGGAAACAATAGGGTAGTTGACTCTATCACAAACGGCAATATGAAAATCATTGAATTGCTTGGCGCCATTAAAGGAAAGTTGAGCAAATGACCAAAAGGGGGATAACCGATTTGCTATATTAGACAAAAAGAGGTAAAATATAGATAGTATGGGGGGCGATTGGAACACAAGAGCCCGTTAGCGGCTTAGTTTACAAAGCCAATTCACCCCCCAAGATTTTAAATAATATGAATAAATATGTAGTTATTCACCACAGTGCGACTTCTCAAAATATTAGCGACAATGTCATTAATTCATTTTCCTATTATAATGATGTGATTAAAAGTTCGGGCGAGGTCGTTCACAAAAAAGACACTCTAAATTACCGAACCGCTGAAGCAAAAAGCTACGACATTTGCCTTATTGGCGACTTTCGAGAGGTAATGCCTACTGTCCTCCAATTAAATGCACTACAAACGATTCTGGTGCGTTTGGCAGGATATTCTTTCTTGGGACACGGCGAGATAAAAGATTTTAATATTTATGACTCAAGATATTCTATCTGGCCGACAGAATGTCCGGGAACTAAGTTATTAAATTGGATTAAAGAGAAACGAAACGAAACTATGAGTAAAATTATCTTAGTTAAAAACAATACAGGCGGTTCAGTTCAGCAATTACTTGATGATGTTAATATGTGGTATCACGAACGAGGCGAATTAATTCTGTTTTCGGGATTAGAAAAGTCACCGTGGGCGATTTTAGATATTCAAAACGGAGCAAACGATAGTGGGGGTTGTAAAAATACTAAACCTTATTATATCAATTTGATGTTAAGCGATGCTCAAAATATGGAAAGAACTGATCTAATCCACGAAATCCAACATTGCTATTATTTTGATGCAGGATTGGGTGATTTACACGACATTAGAACTCCCGAGTTTCCTATGGGTATGAGTATGGATAATGTCTATAATTGGAATTATTTTGTAAACAATAAAGATATGAAATTAACAAGAGAACAAATTAATAAACTATATCAACTTATTTTTAAAAGAGATATGGATGTTGCCGCAGAACCTTATGTCGGACAATCGCTTGATTTTGTTCTGGGTGAATTAGTGAAGTCTAAAGAACATCTCTATTATACAGCTCTTTTTGTTGCGGCCCGCAAGATTGAAAAAGAGTTGTAAATAATTTGTAACGCAAACTTATTGGTAGATTGCTACAATTATTATCCACCATTGGTTTAATGGCGGGTATCACATTAGCAAATACGAATCTCAATGTTCCGCAATCCTCAACTCTTACTGATGCTGTCGTATATCAAGAAAGCCGGCCTTGGTTGCCAGCTACTATTCTATTTAATAATGTGGGCATTGGTAATGGGTTTTGCACTGATCTTGTTCGATATTATCGCACCGATAATTTTGTGGGTGACGCAAAAACTTGGCTTCGACAAGCAAGAGAATTGGGATATGGCATAGGAAATATTCCCATGGCCGGATCTATCTATATTTCAACTAAGGGAATTTATGGACATGTTGCCTATGTTTTAGAAGTTTATCCAGATAGCTTTAAAGTAGTTGAACAGAATGTCAAAGGAAAATGGATTGTAAGTGAAAGAATTGTTCAAATGGCGGAAAATCAGCAGTTTATCTATTAGTTGTTTAAAAACTACGCACTACAATCATCTCCGTTGCACGATTTGATGGTGAGTTGATACAAGATACCACTTAATCATTTGCGTTTAATTGCTACCTCATTAAATTCGCTTAGTGCGATATTGGTCGAATGAGGACAAAATTTACTTGTTTTCTATAAAAATATGCAACAAAAATATAAGTTTGACAAAGTTACTCTTATTAAAATTGGAAAGGGTGCCTTAATTGCGGTAACGGGAACCTTAGGATTGTTTATTTTGAAATGGGTGGGAGCGATAGATTTTGGATCAACCTTAACTCCATTTATTGGAGCATTGATTCCAATCGTTACAAATATTATTCGTGAATGGATAAAGGGCGCGGAAGAACCAGATATTCAGACAGAATAAAATAGTTTCGATTCAGAAGGGGAGCGGCTTGGGCAGAAAATTTACTCAGGCCGTTCTTTTTTTGCTCTTTTTTGGTTTTTTACTACATATCGTTTTGTGTTGATTTTGTGCTACGACAACAAGATGTTAATGGCTGAATAAGGGGTGTGGATAAGTGGGCTTGACATCTTGTTTTGGATTTGCTAAAATGGGTTATATGGGAAAAATTTTAAACAAAACAACAGTTGACCGTAATAATAAAATTCTTGAATTATGTAAAGATGGTGTGTCGTTTATAAATATTGCTAAAGAATTTAACATATCTCGACAGAGAGTTTATCAAATTTATCATGGAAAATTAAGCCTTTTTACTTATAAATACAAAAAACCGACATGGAATCGATTTGAAGGCAGAGATAATACTCGGGAATTGGTTAGAATAAGAGATCGCTATCAATGTCAATTATGTGGAATATTACAAGAGAGTGGAAAAAAAGCTCTTGATATTCATCACATTGAAGGGGGAAAAGAAAAAAGTAGAAAATATGATAAAATAAGTAAATTAGGAAAAATGATTACATTGTGTCATAAATGTCATGGAAAAATTCACTCTGGTATAAGGGTAGAAAATATGGAACAGTTTATAGAAATTTTAACTTGTTTTAAAAAAATATATGGGGGACAAAATGTCAAAGAATAATATAAAATATAATTTGTTCAGAATGACCATTAAAAGAGCAAAAGAAAGGGCAGATATTGTTAATAATTTGTTAATTAACGCTAAATATTATATAGATAAAGGTAATAAATACTTAACAGAAGCCAAAAGAATAATGGCTCTTACTAAAAAACAATGATATGAAAAAACTTAAAAAAATAAGAAATGAAAACTTATTCTTTAACACTTACGATGATTTTGATAAATTCTGTATGGGCAAGGATGTTCAGCGATGCCATGTTACTATTGACGAATATTTATCAGATGAGGAATATTGTAAAAGATATAAAGCGCTTTCGGCCAATATTAAAACTGGAAAAATTATAAATTATCTTCCCAACTAAAATGAAATACATCTATCAAAACAAAGGATTTAAAACTGCTAAAGATTTGTCTTTTTATATGGTCGGTAAAGAGACAAATCATTTCGGTGGTTTTTTGTTAAGAATAATCATTGTTTTAATTGTGTGTTTCTTTTGTACTTATCAATTTTAAATTGTAAAATATAAAAATATGGAAAAAGAAATTCGTAAAGTTGCTGATGGGGTTGTGAGAATTACCACTTATTCGGAAAGATGGTATGCTCAAACCATTAACAACTTAGAAACAAGTATTCCCGAAGTTAAGTTCTTCCCTTCCGTTACGTGGATTGGGGAATTCTATCCAAAGGGAATTTTTTACATGAAATGGCTCGCAAGCAAGGGTTGGGATGAGGCAGAAGCCATCAAGACGGCGGCGGGCGATAAAGGTTCTAAGGTTCACTTAGCCATCGCAAAACTTCTTGAGAATGAAGAAGTGAGAATGGATGAAAAGTTCATTAATAAAGAAACTGGTGAAGAAGAAGAGTTGTCTGTTGAAGAATACGAATGTATTATGACTTTTGTCAGATGGTTTCAAGAATACAAACCAGAAATTATCGCTGGAGAGCAGGTTGTCATTAATCAAGATATGGAATATGCCGGCACGATTGACTTTGTTTGCAAGATTAAGGGCGAGTTATACATCGTTGACTTTAAGACCGGTCAATACATTTGGCCGAGTCACGAACTTCAGCTTTCTGCCTATAAGCACGCTTTTCACAAATGGCAAGATGCTAAACTTGCCATTTTACAGCTTGGCTATGGCCGTAATCAGAATGGTTATAAATTTACCGATATTAACGATAAGTTTGAATTGTTTTTGGCTGCTTATAAAATCTGGGAAGCTGAATGTGCAAACATTCATCCCCAAGAAAAGGATTACCCAATGAGGTTATCGCTAAAGATTGCTCTTGATCCTAAAAAATCAAGTAAAAAGAAATCTTAATTTGTATTTTAAAAACTTATGAAAACATGTCAAGAAACTTACGATAAATCAGAGCCGCGCACTCCCTTTCTCAATCTATTCAAAAAAGATTCAAAGGGAATTCCGCGCGCCACGGGCCCACACAGAGTTCGCCTCATAGGCGATAGAATGCGCAAGGTTAAAAACTTTAGTGGCGGCAATATCTACAAAATAGAATTAACTGTAGAAGAAAAAGGCGAACAGAAAATCTATCTCTTTCCTGCGTTTGCCATGGCAAGAGATGAGAATGGCCGGCCGGTTAAAGATGAAAATAGCGATCCCGCTGTTCAGAAAGCCAAAAGTGGCAAGGCAATTGCCCATTATCTGACTAATGCATTCCGCGAAATACCCACAGGTGAAGAGGTTATTTTAGAGGGTGTCCGCAATAAGGACGGCAATAGCATTATCAATGTCACTTGGCCGATCCCCGAAGAAGACAAATCGGTTGATGTTGAGGATGTCCCCGAATCAGAACCAGAAGAAGACGAAGCGCCTCAAGAATCGCCAAACGATGATGAGGGCAATGTTAATGTTGATGAAATTCCTTTCTAAACTTATGGAAACCTGTCGCAAAATTGTAGATAAGTGTTCGCCTAAGATTGTTCGAATGTGGCGCGTTCCCTCCAAGTCCGATCCGAATATTGAATACTTAGTTAAGCTCGATGAATATGGCGATTATTCGTGTAGTTGTAAGGCGAGTTCCGAATTTAAAGTAATTTGCTCGCACCAAAAAATTTGTCAATTAAAATATGCAAAAAATTGAATTTATCGGCTACAATCCGCATATTCAAACCTTTCAAAGCAATCACGATTCGTTTAGGTTCTCGATTGAATTTGGCAAGGAAGGACTAACAGTTATTCAAAGTATTCTTCTCTTGCCACAAGGAGAATACAAGGTTACTATTGAACCGATTGCCAGCGAAATAAGATTACCTGACGACTTAGACGAAGAAAGTGCGGAAGTTTAGCCAATGCCCCTCTCTTGGGGCAAATGAGCGGGCAAGGCAGAAAGCGATCCTTCGACCATTCGCTTTCGTGGGTTCGATTCCCACCTCGCTCGATAAGTTATCCCCAGTTTTACTTGCGTTCTAAAATCCCTTATGTTATAATGACATAAAGAGGTAGTTAAAATAATATGACAAAAACCACACAATCTAAAAAATCTCTTACCCTGCCTTTCTGGGGTTTTGGCTTTTGTCATATTAACCTCCTTTACTCCAGAATGGCATAGTAAGGGATTTTTTATTGGCTTTCCTGTCCGTGAGTGTAGTCGCTTTCGGGAATCCCCGATTTTCAAACACAAGATTTATTCTTGTGTAAGTGCCGAGACAATACCGGCAGGACAGCCATAAAATCTGTAATATCGACCAATATGTCTCAAAGAAGAATGCTGTCGCGCAGATTATCGTTATCAACAAAATTTAATAAAATGAGTAGGGATTCTCAATTGGCATATCTCATGCAAACTCCGTATCTTGATGATTATGGTAATTACATAGCAGACCCAGAAGAAATAAAGGCAGAAGTAATGCCGAGAAATAAAATGTCCACTGAGGAAATAGAAAAATCCCTTAAAGAGATGGACAAAATTGGAATTACAAGATTATATTGTGTTGACAAAAAAATGTATCAGCACTATACTTCTTTCGATAAATTTCAGTCCTTTAGAAAAGATAGGGCGAGAATACACGAATATCCTGAATATAATGAAAGTTTGGTTGTCAGTGGTATTCCAACGACAACCAATGACAACCAACGTCAACCTCAAGTTAAGTTAAGTAAAGTTAAGTTAAGTATAAGTAAAGATAAGATAAAGAAGAAAGAATACATCACATTAACGGGATTAAAAATGTCGCAAGACATTCGTCTTGCTACCCTTCTTTTCTCTCTCATTAAACAGAATAATCCCACACATAAGCAGCCAGATATAGATAATTGGGCTGACGAAGTGAGAAAAATGAGAGAAATAGATAAGCGCACAGAGGAACAAATAGAATTTCTTATTAGGTGGTGTCAATCCAATGATTTCTGGCAAGCCAACATTCTTTCTACCAAAAAACTACGAGAGAAGTTTGACCAATTAGTTGCTCAAGCCAAAAGAGATATTAATTCAAATAAAATACAAATTTTATGAATACAAAATTAGTTCCAATGTGTTATAAAATAGTCCTTAGTTCTAACGACTCAATTCCTTTAGATAATTTTGACGATGTTTTAGATGTTTATGAAAAAATGAAAAAAGCAGGTAAGGGAACAAGCATTATAACTCCTAACGGAATGTTTAATATCAGTTTTTATATAGCAATTATCCCTGATTATAAGCGGTGGAAAACACAAGCAGAATATTATCAAATGCACCAACGCCTACCAGAATCTGAAGTTAGCGAATTTGCTAAACTTCTCGCGCCTAAAATGAAAATGTTATCCGATCAAGACCGAACAGATGCTCAAATTGAAGCATCTTTAGAAGAAAGGAAATTCCAATGAACACCAACTCCCCAGAAGTTCGTTATATGGGCGGCAAGTGCCGTAAATGCACAGTCATTCTTAGTAATGATGATATCTGCGAGGCGTGCGGCAAGAAGCACGGCGCTTTTAATCCAAAACGAGATGGAAATATGTGTGCCGATTGCGCGGGGTATCCGGATAACAAGGTTTATTTAAGTCCAAACAAAATCAAACGAGTCAGTGTTAAAAATTTTATGGTAGGAACATTATGAATAAAAGAATAATTAAATTTAGGGCCTATGATAAAGAGAAAAAGAAGATGTTTTATGGTTATACATTGGCAATTGTTTTAAATGGAAAATTGTTAAAATCTGAATATGAAATGCAAGATACTCCCGAAGAACCATTTGAAATTCCCATAAAATATTACGAAGAAGATAAAAGAGAAAAAAGATTTGAACTTATGCAATTTATAGGATTATGTGATATTGCGGGAAAAGAAATCTACGAAGGAGACATTGTTGTTAAAATCAATATTCCAAATCCTCAAAATAGAAGAGTGATTGAGGTGAAATGGACTAATAATGTTAATCATAATGGATTTAATCAAAATTCATCAAATTGTGCGATAATTGGTAATATTTTCGAAAATCCTGAAATTTTAAAATCATTATGAATAAAACCCCTCTTACAACCGACCTCGAAGACCTCCTTTTCCTGATTAAGCAATACAGAAAGGACTATCCTATCTGCTCTAAGGATATTATAAACTCCGGACACATAGACATTAATCCTCTCAATTCCTCTATTATCCGCCAAATGGTCAATGAATTGCGCAATCACGGCTATTTCATCTGCGCCGATGCTAATGGATATTATTGGCCGAAAACCTTTCAAGAACTAAATGAATACCTCAACAAGTTTTCTAACCGCATCTGCGCGCAACAGGATGCCCTGCAATCTATGATAGAGGGTCGGGACAGGGCATTACGGCTTAAGGAGGCAAAAGATGCACAAGAGGTGGCAAAGAATGCGAAACAGGTAGAAACAAAAAAGTTATTCTAAACTATCTTTTGGTCGCCAATCGTTCAGTCAAAAGGAATCACCCGGTTTATCCTAATCCGAAGCTGAACAAAATCCTACAAAAATACAAAATTGCTTTTTTAGAGACCTTTTCATTGTGGGTGGCAGTCCCAGATTGGTGGCCAGAATATAATTTATGAAAACCGAAACAAAAACTTATCTTTTTATCATCATTGTTGGCTTAATCTTAATTTTTTCCTCAATTTATGTTTCTTTAAGAGCAAGCCTGTAGGTAAATTCAACCCTATCTCGACCTCGTTGAGATTCAGACTTGCTCTTATGGGATTATAAATATGAAATATATGCCAAAAAAAGATAGTAATAAAGTTTGCGATAATTGTGGTAAATCGTTTATTGGATTTCATCGACAATTATGGTGCGATCAGTGCAAAATAATTAAATGTAGAATTTGTGGAAAATTAAAAACGAGAACTCCAAGTCATATTTTAGGAATAAAAAGAAATCATCAATGGTTTTATTGTAGCAAAAAATGTCAACATAAGGGACTTTTTACTGGAAAGATTATAAAATGTGAATATTGCGAAAAAGATTTTTATATTCCTATTTGTTATTTTAATCAAAATTTATGCAAAACATAAAAAATAGAGGATTGTCGAATCGTTTTCCCAATGAAGTTAGGGAGGCTTGGATTTTTTGGCACGATTGTCTTGTGTGTGGAAAAAATAATTACTCGGCACTTCACCATATTATCTCTCCAACTGTTCGATTTTACAAAAAGGGTCTATTTAATAAAAGTGCATTGAATAGTTGTCCAATACACAATGACATGAAATGTCATCTTTACAACGAATCTTACTTGCATGACGATAAAATTGTAAAAAAATTGCTCTTAAAAGTTTACGCCATTCTCTTAATTCAACAAAAATATCAATTAAGGCCGATAGATAAAGATTTCTTATTTGTGTATCGTAAATTATATGACAGATGAAAAGCCCACTAAAAAGCCAAAAATAACCAGCGAACAATTACTTGCCGAAATTTCTAAAATGTTTCAGGCGCATAAAGATTTGATTGATAACAGGATATTAGAGATGGACAAGCGCGTGAAAGATATTGAAACTACTAAAACCACATTTCCTCAAGTGCCGATTACTCAAGAGATGAAGCCACTTGATGATGTTTTCATAGATAACAATTCATACTTTAAGCATTTTCAAATTCCTCAAGAACGGCAAAATGCTTTTATGCAAAATCTTAAAAAGTTAATGACTGAATATGGCGTTTACCACGTAACCGCCAGTTTGGTCAAGAAATTTTAAAATGAAAACCCACAAACCCTTAAAAAAACTTCGTAGAAAAAAACAACACAAAGATTTCTTAAAGAAAAAGCATCAGATTAAAAGTCAAATGGCGGAGATCCGAAATGGACACAGAAAAGGATTTAGTGTTGAAGTGCCTAAAAAGAGAAAATCTTAATTTACCCATAAGGTTTGAATAAAAAATAATATGAAACAAAAAAATGATAAAACTGAATGTGATTGTGAAGAATGCAAGGATTGTTGTTGGCGAAATCCAGGATGGTTTGGCTCTATTAAAGAGATTGAGGGAGCGGCAAAAATTAAGAATATGTCTGTAAAAGAATTTTGTAAAGAATATTTGATTCAAGAATGGTGGGCAGGAAATAAAGAGCATCTTTCAATTCCAGCCCCAAGAAGAAATTTTGAAAGAGGGAAAAAAGAAGAAAGTAATAATTTTGATAGAAATGATGAAATAAAAAATAATGGAAAGGGATTTGTGCGAGCAACTTGGGGGCATAATTTTTTAAAAGGTTGGGCTTGTATATTTTTAACAGATGATGAAAAATGCTCTATTCATAAAAGCAAGCCAGGAGAATGTAAGGATGTATTCGCCTGCCAGAAACTTGAAGATGAAGTTAATGAAAAATCGCACAGAGCACCCCTTGTAATTTATTGGGAAAAACATCAAGATTTTATTTCTAAGATAAAAGATGAGAGATAGAATGGAGATTAATTTTTAACCCCTTAACTTTGTAAATACTTAAACTTATGCTAACATTACAACAATTAAAAGAAATGAAACCACATACAATTTTTGCAAGTGGTATTGGTTCAATAGAACATCCTTGGTTTAATGACGCTAAAAAAATATCACAAGGAGGAAACTTAGAAGAAGATGGAAAAACTACAAAAGTTAAGTGGGTTGCCATTAGAGGATTTTATCACGACTGGGCAATTTATCATTCATTAGATGCCAATTTAGAACATAGCGATTATTTAGATGGGTTTAGTCATTTATTAGCAACTGATGAGCAGATAGCTAATAGTGGAGCAAAATTAAGAGAAGAAGAAGATATTAAAAGATTTGTTTCTTGTGATGATGATGCATTCAAAATGTATCGTTATTAATTCCTATGACTAACTTTAATAAAAAGATATTAAAAGAATTTGACGAGAGGTTTCCAGTTGAGCATTACTACACCTGCTTGTCACTCTTGGGCGACGATAGGGGATATGAGTGTGATTGTAGTGCAAAAGAATATCGAAAAGAAATAAAATCCTTTATCCTCTCTGCCCTTACTCAACAATTAGAAGAAATAAGGGATGAGATAGATGAAAAAAGAGTTGGCTGTCCTGAACATCCATATTCATTTAAGCAATGCGAGTCGTTTGGA
>Ga0315286_10000860_pt1 | contig 26611 bp, 19 predicted proteins | sample YL17G10_0_MG_FD_205038 | JGI IMG/M metagenome (GOLD analysis project Ga0315286, IMG submission 205038) | Sediment microbial communities from Yellowstone Lake, YNP, Wyoming, USA - YL17G10_0 | ecosystem: Environmental > Aquatic > Freshwater > Lake > Sediment | place: USA: Wyoming | collected... | reverse complement strand
TGTAATGATTTCCCGTGCAGCGCGCACTGCTGCATCAATAGAATTAAAGCAGCTCATTACACCGTCAGGTGTCCATGCCGCTTTTAAACTGCCATGTGAAGCGAATGCACGTTCAACAAATCTTTTGTATTCTTTAAAGTCGTGTTCGATAATGGCTTTCTCCTCACCCTCTTTCATTCCTGTCGAGTCTACAACATCGATTGCAAGGAATGCGAGGTCGCGTCCCATCTCATCCAACTTTTTCTTCGTTTCAATAAATTCTTTGATTAGCTGCTCACGATCTTTCTTCTTGGCTATTTTCAATTGTTCCAGCTTCTGATTTAATGAAGTAAGGACAATTGCATTATCTGATAAGTTCATCTGTTTTTTCCACTGATCGATATTTAACTTAAATTTGTGATACTCCGATTTATCCTTCAGCCGATCACTCATACGACTGAATACACTGCTTAGAGCGAACATTCCAATTATCATAATCCATCGCGACATGTCTTTTCCGCCAATTCTCGTTGGGATATTATCTTTGACAACGGTAGTGATGGTAGAGTCGATATTTAATAGAGTCCGAATAAATTTATACGATGCTGCATCTTCAACGTATCGTAAAATCAGTGGAGCGATAAACAATAACATGAGAAGAATGGAAACAATGCTAAATATTCGGGCTGTTCTCGAGGAGAAAGCGAGAATATTAATTTTAAACGGTTTGTTAGTTTTAGTATTTTCCATGATATTTAGTTTTTATATCCGATCTATTGTAGTTAACTCATCGTAAAAAGTCAAACCATCACACCATCATTGCTTTAAGGTGTGCTTCAACGCTCCTGGCGAGCGCAGTAAGATTGTAACCTCCTTCTAGGATGGATATGATATGACCATTACAAACTTTTGCAGCTATTTCTGCAACGATCGAGGTGAGTTTTGCGAACGATTCCTCCGTTAGTTCGAGGTTGGCTAACGGGTCATCGCGATGGGCATCGAAGCCGGCAGAAATAAAAATTAAATCGGGATGATAGCTCTCAATTGAGGGAATAACTTCTTTGGTAAACACCTCAATGAATTCTTGCTCGCCGCTTCCTGCAAACATCGGGATGTTCACTGTGTAACCTTCTCCTTCACCAATGCCTCTCTCGCTCCTGCTTCCAGTACCCGGGTAGAATGGATATTGATGTGTACTGATGTAAAGCACCGATTTGTCATCGTAAAAAATATGCTGGGTTCCATTTCCATGATGAACGTCCCAATCGATGATTGCTACACGTTCGGCATTATATTTACGTTGAGCGTAGCGAGCGGCAACTGCGACATTGTTAAGGAGACAAAACCCCATCGCTTTGTCGCGTTCGGCATGATGACCTGGCGGACGAACAGCACAAAAAATATTTTGGAGCAATCCATTCATCACGGCATCTGTAGCAGCAAGCACTCCGCCGGCAGCAAGTAATGCAATATTATAAGATTCACTGCATGAACATGTGTCGCCGCCGTCCAAAGTTGTCATTCCCTGCGAGCATACTTGTCGAAGATACTTTAGATGTTCCATAGAGTGTGCAAGAAGCAGCCATTCCTCTGGCGCCTCATCAATAATCAAATGCTGAAGCTGCTGCCAGAGTTTGATTTCTTTTAGATGATTAGTTATCGCCTTCAATCGCTTGGCACACTCCGGATGACCCGGTCCGGTATCGTGGTCAAGAAAACGATCATGATAAACAAATCCTGTCTTTGATTTCATTTTGAATTTGATATAATAAATACTTTGAAAAGATAAGGATAGTTTTTATCACCTTCAAGTTTCAGCAACAGTTGTGTATCACCTGCTGATTTTATATATTGAGTAACCTTATTTTTCATCTCCCAAAACTCGCATGACAGAAAACGCATATTCAGGTATTTTAGAAATTGAAGGCAAACACGGAGGAAGTCTCAGACAATTATCACTTGAGATGGATCGTCGTCAGGATGACCCCAGAATAGCAGCTCAGACCATCACGGAATACAGACTGCGTGAAGCTTGTCTCGTTTCTTGCACAACAAAACTAGGGCATCGGGGGATACCGGAAATCGCAACCGTGCGCACCATTAATGGACTCCATCCAGAGAAATGGAAGAAAGTTGAAGATTTTTCCCGACGCACCGCTGTTGATCCGAGCGAACGGATTCGTCTGACAACCGGTCCTTCAGATATTTCGATGAGAGTCGTTGATCTGCTTTGTCCAATTGGCAAAGGTCAGCGGGCGTTGATTGTTTCTCCGCCGAAAGCAGGGAAGACGATGTTAATGCAGCAGCTTGCGCTTGCAGTCAGCACAAATCATCCGGAGATAGATTTAATAGTGCTTCTTGTGGATGAGCGTCCCGAGGAAGTCACAGATATGCGGCGATCCATTAAAGGGGAAGTATTTGCAAGCTCGAACGATAGCGATAGAGAAAGCCATGTGAGAATTGCACGGCTTGTGTTGGAATACGCGAAGCGAAAGGTGGAAGTAGGGAAGGATGTTGTGTTGCTACTCGATTCGTTAACAAGAATGGGACGGGCATTTAATGCGGTTCAGCGAAGCAGTGGTAGAACGATGTCGGGTGGTGTGGATATCCGTGCGCTTGAAATCCCGAAGAAGATTTTCGGTTCGGCGCGGGCGCTCGAAAATGCCGGTTCTCTAACAATCATAGCAACCGCACTTATCGAAACAAATTCTCGTATGGATGAATTGATATTCGAGGAATTCAAAGGTACAGGCAATATGGAATTGGTTTTAGATCGCGAGCTTGCCGATCAGAGAATCTTTCCTGCAATCAACATTCCGAAATCCGGAACGAGGAGAGAAGAATTACTCTTCGGCGCCGACACCGGAAAATATCAAACTCTCAGGCGTGCACTTCATCGAATGAAACCAAAAGATGCGATGCTCACCATGCTGAAGGCGATTGAAAAATTTCCATCAAATCAAAAACTATTATCGCAAATCTCAAACATCCTTTACGATGAATGAAGATTGCGCATAACGTTCCAAATCATTTCAATTTCTGGCGTACGGTTTACAGTCACGGTTGGTGTGCACTTTCCCCGTTTGCAGTTGATAAAGAGAATAACCATTTGAGTCGAATTCTTGAATTATCCAGCGGGAAGAAAATAATAGCCGAGGTCGCTCAATCGTCAAAAGGGAAATTAAACATCTCAACGACAACTGCTATATCTGTAAAGGATAAGCGAGATATCGTTGCTCAAGTAAGTACTTGCTTGCGATTGGGTGAGGATTACTCAGAGTTTTATAGTGAAGCGAAAAAACATAAAGATTTCCAGTGGGTTCCCAAAGCCGGAGCCGGTCGGCTTCTGCGCTCACCGACTATTTTTGAGGATGTTGTTAAGATGATATGTACAACCAATTGTAGCTGGGCATTAACGGAGATCATGGTTGGAAATTTGTGCAAGAAATTAGGATTGAAAGTTGACGATAGAGGATGGACGTTCCCAAAACCCGAAGCGATTGCCGATACTTCAGAGAAATATCTGCGCAAAGAAATTCGTGCCGGATACCGGGCACCCTATCTTTTAGAACTCTCCCGTAAAGTCGCAAAAGGAGCATTAGATATTGAAGCTTGGAGAACGATTGACTTACCAACGAATGAACTTTTTAATTTAGTACGATCAGTTAAAGGAGTTGGTCCGTATGCCGCCGGTAATATCCTTAAGCTCCTTGGGAGGTACGCTTACTTAGGAATCGATAGCTGGTGCCGCAAGAAATATTTTGAGATTCATCGCAATGGAAGAACGGCGAGCGATAAAGTGATTGAAAAACATTATAAACCGTTCGGGAAGTGGCAGGGACTTTTCTTCTGGATGGATGTTACCAAACATTGGTACGATAAGAAATTCCCATTCTAATGGAGATAGAAAACTTTTAGTTGCTTTTTATTCGATTCAATCACTTATCTAATATCCTCCCACACAAATCATCTTAATGGGCAAAATCTATAAATGGAATTGGTGGGAAAGTTAAAATGAAAACACAGAAGGTTATCCATCCTAACATGATGCGATTAGGCGTAAGTGGAGTTTCATCATTGATTTCCGGGTGTTTTAATTTTATGACGAAATAAAGAATAGCAGCCCAGAGCAGCCATCCCATTGAAGCAAGATAAAGTTTTGAGCTGAAGAACGGTATGAAGCTAAGTAAGCCGACAGAGATTAAAAGTATAAAAAATGTTTTTGCAATAACACCTTGCTTTTTTCCACCGATGAGCGCATATATAACATGACCTCCGTCTAATTGACCTACGGGCATTAAATTGAGCGCTGTAACAAACAAACCGAACCAGCCGACACAAAGATAAGGATAGTGGTAGATTTCATTCATAGGTGGAATAAAACCATTTGAGGAGAATAGCTTTGTCATGCCATAGAAGAAGATTGACTGCCCGAATGTTAATCCATTTTCTGGAATTTCTCCTGTGGGTAAATATTCGGGGTGGATTGTATAAATGTACGATTTATCCGGCAGTGTTAGAAAACCATAAACAAGTATAAGTATTGTAACGATAAATCCGGCGATGGGTCCTGTAATGCCGATATCGAATAAAGATATCTTGGATGATAATCTTGAGCGAATACGAATTACTGCACCGAGCGTGCCGAACGGATTCACAAGAAACGGCGGCGCGGGAATATAATAAGGAAGCGTAGTGCTGACATTGTGATACCTTGCAGCGAAGTAATGTCCAAATTCGTGTGCCGATAACATTGCCAATAAACTTATTGAATAGGCAAGACCATACCAGAAGTTTGCAAGCTCCAACGGATCTTTGTTTAACCACATAACACCGGCAAGTGTTGTGGTAAAGAACGTGAGAACAAAAAGAGCAATGTGCAGAGTGTATGACCAGAATTGTTTCAATATTTCTATCTTTCGAGTTGTTTCAATTGTTTATTAAGATAACGAAATAACCAGAAAATTAAAATGATAAAAAGAAGATTGGATATTTTACATTGATTTTCAAAAAGAAATTATTATATTTACTGAGCGAAAGGAGATATTAAAAAGAGGGTGGTGGCGTGCCCTAAGAGATTTTGTGCGGATGAAGGTAATAGTAAATATGAAAATGAATTTTTCTAACCGTACACAGGTAGGTTATGCAATTCCCGTAGCAGGTTATGATGCTTCTCAATGTGAGGGATTTAGGCTATGACCGTTGTAGACGATTACATCCCCAAATCTACTGAGGATTGGAAATCTTGGCTCGCCGAGCAAGAGAAGATAAATATCGAAGTTTATCTCAAACAGCCACAACGTCTTATTCAGGATTACAACACTGAAAAAGAAACCACAAGAGACTACATTGATCGAGAAATATTTGAGCTTCTTCAAAACGCTAACGATGCAGCAGCCGAAATAGATCAACGCGGAAAGGTTCTCATTGAACTTACGAGTGATCTTCTTATAGTTGCCAATAGTGGTGAACCATTTTCAATTGGTGGTGTTAATTCACTTCTTTTTAGCCATATAAGCCCTAAGAAAAAAAGAAAAAATCTTATTGGTCAAAAGGGATTAGGATTTCGTTCTGTTCTAAACTGGTGCAAACGACCTGTAATATTTAGTGGACACCTAAATTTAGTCTATCAGGATTCCAAGCGACAACAGATCCTTGATAAACTTTTAATAGAAAGCAAAACGATAGTTACACTTGTAGAAAAAGAAAGAGAATATCCAGATGAAGTAATAATTCCAACCTTACCGTTTCCATCTTTTATAGACGCTCCTTTTACAAATAGCAATCGATTTTCTTCTAAATTATACCAAATCAGAAATCAGAAATATGATACGGTTATAGGCATTCCATTTGACAAACCAGAATACTACGCAGAAGCCAAGAAACAGTTGGAGTCTCTATATTCCGCTATCATGCTATTCGCGGGATCACTTGATGAAATATTGATTCGGATAGACGGTGAAATATATCGCTATTGGATAGTGGAAGAGCGCAATAAGGAGAAACAAAGTGCTACAATAAAATGGCATGATTCACAGAAGTTCGTCTGGCAGATTTATGAACAAAATGGAGTTATCGGTAATGCCCAGAGAGATATAAAGAGTGATTTGGAGAATGAATATTCAATTATCATCGCGATACCAAAAAATCAAAAAGTCGATTCCTCAACACCATTATTCTCTTTTTTCCCTTTAGAATTAAAATTTCCATATCCAGTCTTTTGCCATATAACACTCGAATTGGAAGGTAATCGAAAACATCCACGCCCGAGTGCATCAAATATTGCTATCCTAAAAGAACTCACAAAGTTTTTTGCAGAAAAAGCGAGCCAACAAGATGTTAGCGATGATCCATGGTCAAGAATACGTCTCCTTGCGAAGACAAGTGAACTTGATAGATTCTTGGCAGACATTGATTTTGACAAAATCTTAATCGAGGAGGCGAAGAAACATAACATAGTTCCAACGCTGGGGGGGATGCATCATATTGCATCTGAAACTAAACAGATTAATGCCGATACGGTTAACTGGTTACCGCAAGAGCAATTCTCTGATATTGCTCTACCAAACCCTTCATATGAAATTAAGCGTTTCTATAATGCTCTCGGTATCGATTCCATTTCGAATGTTGAATTTACTAGACGATTAAATAAAATTGAGTTTCCCGATATTAATTCACGTGCAACACTAATTGCAAATCTCATCAAACATAATTTGGTCACCGTTGATCCTGCTCCAGATTTGCTCATTGATCAATCGGGCTGTAAAATAACTGAAAATAGTCGAACTTTCTTACAATCTCGTGATCAGAAAGTATTCGAGAGGCCCGAATGGCTTAATATTCAATTTGTACATGATGAGCTAAGGATAAAATTGATGGAGATGCTTGAGATAACTGAAGTCCGAGAACTCCGTCAGAAATTATCTCCGTTTGGGGTAAATGAATATTCACTCAATTCCATCGCTTCTGCTCTCATTGCTGAAGCGAATAAAAGGATTACTTCCGAGCCTGCTAAGAAAAAAGAAACTTACGATGATCTGTTTTACACGTTGTTTTATCTCTATTCACAGCGAGGTGATGCATCATTTCCCGAAGACCTTTCCGTCCCATTACGCACAAAAGCTGGTTCTTATGAAAGTGCAAAAATACTTTATTTTAGTGAATCGTATAATGCTAATGGTGATTGGCTCTCGGAATTGTACAAGTGGACACCAGACAAGTTACTGGCGAATTTAAACGATTTGGGTGTGGATGGATACGATCCGAATTACATTTCTTTTCTAAAGTGGCTCGGGGTAGCAGATTTTCCGAGAGAAATTATTCTTGATTCACCCGGAAACTCTTATAAAACTTATGTTCTCGATTCATTACCATATGAGCCCGAAGGAATAATGATTGGTGAGTATAAATATAAGAAAAGACGTGATTTCAATGAGCCGGAAATTACATCAATCAAGTCCTTTGATGGGATTGAAAATTTCCCCAAGGCTGATCCGGCTGCAATAATAGTTTGGTTAGCATTAGATTCTCTTTGTAATCAATTGAGATCGAATCATCCATCTTTTGCAATGTTAACAGATCGTCCCCCAGGAGTCCGAAAATGGAATCGTAAAACCTATACTGGTCCAATACCTCACTATGCAAAATGGGTGCTTGAAAATTCATCATGGTTAATAATAACCGATGGATCAAAAAGAAAACCATCTGAATGCATGATTGGGGAAAAAAGTCTTGAGAAGATATTTCCATCGCCAACTCGATTCAAGCATCCTTTATTTGATAAATATCTCCATGATCCTATTATGTTTCGAAGAGCATGGGAAAATGCTGGTGTTATTCCTGATGTAAATTATTTATCGCGTAATCAAATTAAGGATATATTAATTGCCTTGCCTAGCAAGGATCAAGGTGGTGAATCAGCTAGAAAATTTTACCAAAATATTTTAGATGCAATCTGCATAGGGAGTTTAGCTTGGGATGGACCGGGTTATGAATTTTTGAATAATGGTATGATGTGGGGAAGAGGTCCAGAGGGAACTAGGTACTATAATGTAAGTGAACTCCGCTACACAGATTCAGCACAGTTTCCTGAGTTGCTCACTTCCGAATTATCTATGGTTGATTTACCAAAACGATACCGAGACAATGAAGTCAAAAGTGTATTTGGAATCAAACCGCTGGAATCAATAAAGCTTACCTACTCTGATATCCAATTCGAAAAAAGACCGGAAAGTGATAGCCTACAATCACAATTTAATCAGATAAAACCCATGCTATTAGCTTTACGTCCCATTAAATCTAGAAGACCGGGTGAAGTATCTCTTTTCAGAACTATTGATATCGTGACTTGCGCTAAGTTAATAGTTGGGCTAAGCTATGAATCCATATCGATAACTACACCATTCACTGAACCCTTCAAATGGTTTATCAAAGATGAACATGCCTACATTTTAGTTCCGGACACACAGAATGCTTCATTTCGGTCAGCATTATTCGCAAGAAGTGTGGGGCAAGTTGTCGCGAGGATATTTGAACTTGAAAATGCTGACGCTTTTATTTTAATCTTGCAAGCTGATGAAGCTGATAGACTTGAATTACTCAAACAAATTTTGGGTGAAGAAGAATTGCCCGATTTAGATAAGCTTAAACAAGAATTAAAAACGGATGAGGCACCGCTTCCGCCAGTGATTATTCCATCTTTAGAAAATAGTGGTCACACTTCCACACCAACAGGTGGATCCCAGCCAACAACAGTTACACCACCTACTCCTGAACCACCGGTTCTAATATCTACAGATACTGTAATTATATCTCCCGAAGAACATGAACCATCCCCACCGAACAAGCCAAAAGAAGTCATTAGGAGGAAGGAAAAAGTCATAACAACTGATGGAGGAGTGACAAGGAGAGTTACTAATTGGAAGCGTTGCGAAGAACTTGCTGTTGTATTTGAAGAATCCGAGAATCGTTTTCCTGTTAAGGTGTCTGATATTGTTGGCTATAAGGGTCCAAAGTGTGACGTACTTAGTTTTTCGTCAGCTGAGCAACGGATCAAATTCCAACAGCTATCTTCCGGTGAAAAACAGATCAACGATGTCGAGCGGTTTATAGAAGTAAAAGGTAGTGTTAATGAAAAAGGTGCAATAGATTTGAAGGGCAATGAGTTGACTGCTGCTAAGACTTACAAAAACAAGTATTACTTATATCGAATGTATGAGAAAACACAAAATGAATACTATGTTCTAATTGTTGTCGATCCGCTAAATCAGAAAGAAGCACTTGAGGAGATTTGGGAAGTTATTCCCGACCGAGCAAAAGATGCATCGAGGTTTCATATTGAGATTGGAATTGAGGAGTTGAAAAATACATGACCTACGATTATTCAGAAGACAAGCTTGTCCAATAAATTACCACAAATCATAGATGTCATGGTCACAAAGTGATTCCTTCCGAATGTGGACCATGACAGCCGTGCAAAGCATCATTTCCAGCTTTTCAAAAACTCCACAAGCAACCTCACGCCAACACCTGAGCCGCCTTTGGGTGCGTAAGGGTGTTGCTCTTCGAGCATTGCAGTACCTGCAATATCGAGATGCACCCACTTGTAATCACCAATAAATTTCTTCAGGAAAAATCCGGCAGTGATGGCGCCAGCCCATTTGCCGCCAACATTTTTAACATCGGCAATGTCGCTCTTGATTTGTTTTTCGTATTCATCGAAGAGTGGTAATTGCCATACACGCTCAAAAGTTTTATCGCCTGCCGCTTTTAGCTTCGACATCAGATCATCATCGTTCCCCATCATACCTGTTGCATGCATACCGAGTGCGACCACACATGCACCCGTGAGTGTCGCAAGATCGATGACGGCTTTTGGTTTATATGTCGCCGCATACGCTAAGGCATCGGCGAGTATCAGCCGACCTTCAGCATCTGTATTATCAACTTCGGATGTTTTGCCGCCGTAATGTTTGATAATATCGCCGGGTTTCATCGCGGAGCCGCTCGGAAGATTTTCAGTTGCAGGAATCAATCCAACAAGATGAACGGGCAGCTTCAATCGCGCTGCTGCTTCCATAGTTCCTATAACAGCCGCCGCACCCGACATATCCATTTTCATCTCCGCCATACCGTTCGATGGCTTGATTGAAATACCACCGCTATCGAACGTGATACCTTTTCCAATCAATACAATAGTATCGAGGTTTTTCTTATTAGAATTGTGCTCAAGGATTATGAAGCGGGGAGGTCTCGTGCTGCCCGCGTTCACAGCGAGGAGTCCGCCGAACCCTTCCTTCTCGATTTTCTTTTTATCCCAGACTGTAACATCGTATCCGTATTGCCCGGCTGATTTCTTAGCCGCATCTGCTAATGTTTCGGGATAAATTTCGCAGGCAGGTGCGTTCGCCAGGTCTCTTGCCAAAGTTGTTGCTTCACAAATGATACGAACATTGTTAAGTTCTTTCTTGACATCTTTAACAATAGACTCATCCGGATTGATGATTGTTATTTCAGTGATCTTGCTATGTTCATCTTTCTTCTTCGTTATGTATTTATCGAATTTATAAAGAGAAAGGTAGGCACCCTCAGCAATTGCATGAGAGATTTCTTTCGGATTCGATAAGAGTACATCATCTTTCTTGCCCGGTGTAGCCAAATTAAATGCAAGGTGTTTGATTTTTGATGTTTGTGCCTGTCTTGCAACCGATGCAGAGGCGCGACGATAACTTTCGAGTGAAAGTTTCTTATCTTCACCAAGTCCGGCAAGATACAATCGTGGTGCAACGAGTTTCTTCTCGGTAAGGACGGAGAGAACCTCTCCTTCTTTTCCTTTAAAGTTTTCAAGCTCGATGATTGTATCGATTCTCTTCCCAAGAATATTCCTTAGATCAGTGATATCCTGCTGGAAAAATTTTTTATCCTCCCGGACAAAAACCGTGACGGCATCGGCTTTTATCTGTCGTAATGTTGATTTCTGTGCTGTAAGTTTCATATTTCATCTCTTAAAGTTCATGTCGCTCCTACGGAGCTATGATTGATATTATTTAAAATCTATAAACATCTCGCTCATAACGGAGCTTGAATACCTACTACTCATTACTTAAATACTTTCCGGCTTTCTCAATCACGAGCTGAACAACCTCATCAAGCTTCTTATCAAAAAGCCGAGCTCCGGCGGCGTTCAGGTGACCATTGCCGTTAAATTCTTTCGCCAACTCGTTGATTGGAATGTTTCCCTTTGAGCGGAAACTGATCTTAACCCCATTATGAAGTTCGTTGATAAGAATCCCTACAACTACGCCTTTAATACTCATCGGATAGATAGTGAAGTTATCGGTTTCAACTTCTGATGTCTTCGTTGCTTGAAACATTTTTTGTGTGCAAATCATGTAAGCGAGCCTGCCGTCGTATTCGGTTTTGAGTGTATCAAGGGCTTCGCCGAGTAGGCGCATTCGTCCTTGTGTCCAATTCTCATAAACGTTCACAAAGATTTCGGTTGGATCCGCCCCTGCCTCAACAAGCCGTGCGATGGTAGTGTGAGTTTCGGAATCAGTCCGTGGATATCTAAACGATCCTGTGTCGGTCATGATTGCAGTGTAAAGAGCAATCGCGATTTTTTTATCAATAGTGACGCCATCAATTTCCTGCAACAACTTGTAAATGATTTCACCGGTTGAGGTAGCGTCATCGTCGATGAGATAATACTCGCCGAACGGATGCGGCTCAAGATGGTGATCGATGACTATCTTGACTGCCTTTGATTGTTTGACGAACGGCTCAAGACTTCGGAGCCGGTCGGGCTGGTTAACATCTAAAATAAAAATAACATCGGCATTCAATATATGATCACGATGCCGCTCGGGAATGAAATGAATGATTTTATTTTCAGAATCCATCCACAAATAATTATCGGGTGTGATATTGTGGTTGATGATGATCGCATTCTTTCCAAGCTGTGCAAGTGCTGTAGCCATTGCAAGCTCCGATCCGAGCGCATCACCGTCAGGATTCACATGTGTTGTTATGATAAAATTTTGATTCTGCTGGATTAGCGATTTTATCTGATGTATTGTTGTGTTCATCTTTTCAAATCAACTGATCGTTCATCGGCTTATTTGATGGTCCAGGTTTCACCGTGTGTGAGGAGTTTTTCTAGATCACCCTCACCTTGTTTCTTAATCGCTGTTTCGATTTGTTGGGTTACGACTTCTTCATAGATCGGTCGCGTGACAGAATAAAAAACACCGATGGGACGTGGAAGTTCGGGGAAGCTCGACATGCGAGCAAGAATGAATGACAGCATCGTGTCTTTTTCGTTATGAACGATTAAATCATTAATGGAATACCTACCGTCTTTCAATGAGACTACGGTTGGTGTAAAACCTTCTAACTTTATTCCTTTTTCTTTATCCTTACCGAAAACCATCGGCTTCCCGTGTTCGAGGTACAAAACGTTATCATCTTTAGTTTCTTTTTCAGTGAATATAGAGAAAGCACCATCATTAAATACGTTGCAATTCTGATATACTTCAACGAATGATGTACCTTGATGCTCGGCTACTCGTTTGATGACTGTTTGAAGATGTTTTGGGTCTCTATCGAGTGAACGCGCAACGAAAGATGCTTCTGCACCTAATGCAACCAGTAATGGATTAAATGGATGATCTGGGGAACCGTACGGGCTTGATTTAGTAATCTTACCGAACTCCGAAGTAGGGGAGTACTGTCCTTTCGTCAAACCGTAAATCTGATTGTTGAAAAGGAGAATCTTCACGTTGATGTTACGTCGGCAGATATGAATGAAATGGTTTCCTCCGATACTCAATCCATCACCATCACCCGTAGCAACCCACACCGAAAGATCGGGGCGGGCAACTTTCAAACCGCTTGCGATAGCGGCGGCACGACCGTGTATGCCGTGGAAGCCGTAAGTATCCATATAGTAAGGAAAACGACTTGAACAACCGATACCAGACACGAAAACGAGATTGTGTTTCGGAATGTTAAGCTCGGGAAGAACACGCTGCACTTGTGCGAGGATGGAATAATCTCCGCATCCCGGACACCAACGAACATCCTGATCGGACTGGAAGTCTTTTGCATTGTACTTCTGTACAGGAACTTTGGGCGAATTATTCAATATCTCATTAACTAATTTCATTGTCATCACTTAAGAATTTCGTCAATCTTCTGTTCAATTTCAATCGAACGGAATGGAAGCCCCTGGACTTTATTCAAACTAATCACAGGAACTAAATATTTTGCCTTGATAAGCAGAGCCAGCTGCCCAAGGTTAAGTTCAGGTATCAGTACCTTCTTAAAATTCTTAAGAATATCGCCAATGTTTTTTTGGAAAGGATTAATATACTTGAGATGAAGATGTGAAACCGACTTCCCTTGACGACGTTTTTCAGCAACTGCTGTTTTGATTGCACCATATGTTCCACCCCAACCGACGATGAGCAAATCCCCACTTTCATCGCCGTCAACTTGTGCCAGTGGTATATCATCAGCGATGCGATCAACCTTCGCTTGTCGGATTTTTACCATAAACTCATGATTCTCAGCATCGTAACTTACATTCCCGGTTTTGTGTTCTTTCTCCAAACCACCGATCCGATGTTCAAGTCCGGGTGTACCCGGAATTGCCCACGGTCGCGCAAGTGTTTTATCATCTCGAATGTATGGTAAGAATCCATTCGGATCAGTTCGGAATTTTGGCGAAATATCTTGTAAAGAATTTACAGAAGGAATCAACCATGGTTCAGCGCCGTTGGCAATATAACCATCGGTCAGCAAAATTACGGGTGTCATGTACTTTATAGCGAGCCATACAGCTTCAAAAGCGGAATCGAAACACCCGGCTGGTGTGCAGGCAGCGATCACAGGTATTGGTGCCTCGCTGTTTCTTCCATGAACTGCTTGTAAAAGATCCGCCTGTTCGGTTTTTGTCGGTAAGCCCGTGCTAGGTCCGCCGCGCTGGACATCGATGATTACCAAAGGTAATTCCAACATCACAGCAAGCCCCATTGCCTCTGTCTTCAGTGCCATACCGGGACCGCTTGTTGTCGTTACACCAATCGCTCCGCCATACGATGCGCCAATTGCAGAGCTGATGCCGGCAATTTCATCTTCTGCTTGAAAAGTTTTTACTCGGAAGTTTTTGTGTCGAGCTAATTCATGTAAGATTTCACTTGCAGGTGTAATCGGATAGCTGCCCAAGAAAAGCTCCAAACCTGATTTGACTGAGGCGGCAATTAAACCCCAGGCGGTAGCTTCATTACCGGTGATGCTGCGATAGTTTCCGGGTTTTAGCTGTGCCGGTCCAACTTCATATCGGGCATGAAATATTTCTGTTGTTTCTCCAAACGCGTATCCGGCTTTTAGAACACGGATATTTGCTTCTACAAGATCGGGTGTTTTACTAAATTTTTCTTGAATCCATCTGATTGTTGATTCCATCGGTCGCGTGTACATCCAATACATCATACCGAGTGCAAAAAAATTTTTACTACGCTCGGCAATTTTATTCGATAATCCTAAATCTTGTAATGCATTGATTGTGAGTTTTGTGATGTCGACTGCGTGGACTTGATATTTTTCCAGCGAACCATCTTCGAGAGGATTTTTTTCATATCCGGCGAGCTTTAGATTCTTTTCATTGAATCCATCCTTATTGGCAACGATGACACCCCCGTCTATTAAACTTCTCAGATTAACTTTAAGTGCGGCTGGATTCATTGCTATGAGGACGTCGAACGTATCGCCGGGTGTGCTTATTTCCTTCGAGCCAAAATGAATCTGGAAACCGCTTACGCCATAGAGTGTTCCGGCTGGTGCACGAATTTCGGCTGGATAATCTGGCAGTGTACTAAGGTCATTACCGAGCAATGCCGTTGTGCTTGTGAATTGGGAACCGGTCAGTTGCATCCCATCGCCGGAATCGCCGGCAAATCGTATCGTCACTTCATCTAATTTCTTAAGGTCTTTCGTCATTTATCCTAATTCATTTAAAAATGGGAACCATTTAGCAAAATAGCCCGATAGTATGGTCAGGTAGTTCGTCATTATTAGAACACCAATAACTATCAATAAAATTCCACCTACAATTTCAACTTTATGAAGGTGACGTTTGAATTTGTTGAAGACATTGAAGAATGCTGAGAGACTAAGAGCGGTGAGAAAAAACGGTATACCCAATCCGAGAGAATAGGAGGTTAGCAACAGAATTCCTTGTCCGATCGTTTCTTGACGGCTGGCGAGAACAAGAATACCAGCGAGGATTGGTCCGATGCAAGGCGTCCAGCCAAACGCAAATGCAAACCCAACCAAGAATGCACCAAGCAGTCCGAGCTTTTTGCCTTCAGTATGAAATCTCTTTTCATAATTTAAAAAAGGGATTTTATAAATTCCCGTCATGTGGATACCGAAGATAACAATGATACCACCGGCAATTTTGCTGATTGTGTTCTGTTGTTCACTGAGGAATTGTCCGATGGCAGTAGCAGAAGCTCCGAGAGAAATAAAAACCACTGAGAAGCCGAAGATGAAGAAGAGTGCGTTCAACATAATCCTTTTTCGTATGGCAGAGCGGTTGCTTGTGCTCTGCATTTCTTCAAAGGATACACCCGAGATGAACGAGAGATAACCCGGTACGATTGGCAGGACACACGGTGAGATGAAGGAGATTAATCCAAAAATAAAAGCTGTAAGAATTCCGACGTTTTCCACATTTAATCCTATCGATGACTTTACGTTAAACGATTTTAAAAACTATTTTAGAAAGTTCGTTATTAACGAATTCTCCAAATTAGATGTAGGTTTAAAGTAAAAGATTTATTTACACTCCCGGCTTGAGTGATCACGAAGTATTACTCGCGAACTACCCACACTTTTACTTTACCCATTACCTCTTGATGGAGCTTAACGTTAATAGTGTAAATCCCAAGCGCTTTAATTGGTTCCTCAAGCTCGATGATCCGTTTATCAACAGTTATACCTTTTTCAACGAGCGCGTCTGCTATCATTTGAGATGTTACCGAACCAAAAAGTTTCTCATCTTCACCGACCTTCACTTTCAAGGTAATAGAGACCTTTTCAAACTCTGCTGCCATTTTTTTAGCGTGCTGCAGCGTTTTAGTTTGCTGTGAGACATGTTGTTTTTTCTCTTCTTCAAGTGCCCGCAGGTTTCCTTCGCTTGCTAAGAAGGCAATTTTCCTTGGAATTAAATAATTACGGGCGTAACCATCTTTTACCTCGACGATTTCCCCTATCTTGCCAAGTTTTTCAAAGTTTTGTCGTAATATGATTTTCATGGTATTCCTTTTCGAATGTCGTAGGTTATCGTATTGTTTCTGAAACGTATGGAAGCAGTGCAAGATGCCGTGCCCGCTTGATAGCTTGCACAAGTTGTCGTTGATGTTTTGCACATGTTCCTGTAATTCGCTTTGGTATTATTTTCCCTTGCTCAGAGATGAACTTTATTAAACGTTTCTCATCTTTGTAGTCGATGAATATTTCCTTAGTTTCGCAAAATCGACATGGTCGATATTTTTTCATTTGTTGTTCTTGTTTTGCCATTTTCTTTTATCCTTGTTGTGATGCTTGTGGTTGCTCTTTAAGCAGTTGTGATTCTTCGCTTGTTAAAAATTTATCAAATGAGTCATCTTCAACGAATGATGGCTCTTCTTCGCGATGGTTATGATTAGTTCCAGCAGTTGCCGGATCTGAAATGGTGTTTTTTTTATTTAAGAATTGAATTTTACGGGCTTTTATCTCAACAATATTACGATTCAATCCATCATCGTGCTTGAACTGATGACTCTGAAGCTCACCAGCTATTAAAACAGCACTGCCCTTCTTCAATCTATGCATACAGCTATCCGCTAATTTATTCCATGCAACAACACTTACATAACAAACTTCTTCCTGCCATTGATTATTCGCATCGCGGTATTTCCGATTAGTAGCAATACAAAAATTTACAACAGGCGCTCCATTTGTCGTCTGGCGAAAGACCGGATCTCTCGTTAGATTACCTGCAATAATAACGTTGTTAATTATAGGCATCTTCAGATCAGCCATAATCAGTTCTCTTGCATTAACATTGGAATTCGCTAATTTAGCTTATTGACTTCTCTGGAGGCAATATCGGCTCTTCTTCATCCTCGAAGAGAGGTTCGTGCTCAATTACTTCTACTTCAGGTATTGAATCAATTGATAGAACCGGAAGCAGCTGTTGACGGGCTTCTAATGCTTTTTCATCGAGTTGGATTGATAGATATCGCATGATATTTTCGTCCAATGTAAGCATCCGTTCCAGCTGCGGGATCACTGAGCCGAGCGCAACGAATTCAACATTGACGTAATATCCATTATTCTTCTTTTTTATTGTGTAGGCAAGTCGTTTTCTACCCCACTTATTTAATGCCGTAATCTCCCCACCATTCCTTGTGATCGTCTCGGATACTTGTGTTATGATTGATTCAACCTGAGAATCCTCAAGCGATGCGTTGATGATAAAGGTGTTTTCGTATTGTCGTTTTACTTGTTCCATTTTGTTCCCTTCGGACGTTTTTGAAATTGATCTCGAAATAATTATCCCGATGTATTCAGAATAAACTACGAGATAGGGTTAATTAATAATTTTGTTATTTAATGGCTGAATGCCATTGGTAAATCTTGTATTGTTGTTTCTAATACTATGTCTCGAGCTTTTTCAATCATTTGCTGCACTATTTTATTCTCACTACGATCAAATGAAGAAAGAACAAAATCAGCCATCGCACTCTTATACTTCGGCGTTGATTCACCTGCAATACCGCATCTGAGACGTTGAAAATCTTCTGATCTAAGGTGATAGATGATCGAATACAAACCGTTATGTCCGCCGGTGCCACCTCGCAATCTGATGCGGGTTGTACCAAGTGGCAAATTAAAATCATCAACCACAATGAGTATCTGACTCAGATCGAGATGAAAATAATCAATAATTTCTTTTACGGCAATCCCTGAGTTATTCATGTAAGTCATCGGTTTGACTAACATTATTTTATTATTGCCAACTTTTTTTGAGCCGATGAGATATTCTCCTTTCCCTTCAGAGAGGATAATATCCATTTTTGAAGCTACAGCATTGATGACTGCAAATCCGATATTATGTCGAGTGTTCTCGTATTCATTTCCGGGATTACCAAGTCCAATAATAATTCGCACAAATGAATAGCTAATCTATTGTTTTTTTTCTTCTTTTGTAGGTGCAGCAGTCTTGGTTGCTGCAGCGACTTTCGCTGGGGCTTCGGTTTTCTTTTCAGGTGCTGCTGCGCCTTCTTCACCCTCTTCAACTTTCTTGCCTTTTCCGATAACTTCAGGTTCAACTGTTTCTTCAACTGCCACAGCTTCAGGTGTCGGTTCTTTTTCAACTGTCGGGGGCATAACGCCAACGATGGAACTATTCTCGCTCTCGAGGATAGTCACATGCTCAATCTTCAAATCGGAAACGTGAATAAAACTGTTGATCTTCAGATTCTCAACATTCACCTCGATGTGGTCGGGGATATCTTTTGGAAGACATGAGATTTTCAATCTATGAATAATTTGTTGTAAGATACCACCTTCACGTACCCCAACAGATGTTCCGCCTGTCACTATTATCGGAATTTCTAACGTTATTTTTTCATCCTGTCGTAATCCTTGAAGATCAAAATGAATCGGTTTATCAGTCACCGCATCATATTGAACGTCGCGCAGGATACAATTTTGATCGGTTCCATCATTCAGTTTCAGATTGATGATATTGGTTTCGGAAGTATATATCAATGGTCTTAGACTTTTTTCTGTAACAGTGATTGGTACATTTTTCTCGCCATGGATGTAATACACACCTGGAACTAGCCCCTGGCGTCGGAGAATGTGAGTATGCTTGCCAAGCTGTGTTCTGACTTCAGCATCTAAATTTATTTCACGCATGATGTATCCTTTTCTTATCCTTTATCAATGTCGAATAATGAGCTTATGGATTGATTATTAAAAGCTCGTAATATTGCTTCTCCGAATAAATCTGCTACGGAGAGTATTTCAATCTTGCCTGTTTTCGTATATCTACTATCGAGTGCAACTGAATCTGTTACGTAAATTTTTGTTACATTGGTTTCTGAAATTCTATTTAATGCTTCACCCGATAATATCGGATGAGTACAAGCACCATAAATCTCGTTCGCTCCTGCATTTCTTAGTGTATTGACCGCATTACAGAATGTTCCGGCTGTATCGATCAGGTCATCGACAATAAGAATGTTGTGCCCTTCTACATTACCAATAATTGTCATCTCTTCGATCTGGTTTGGTTTAGGTCTGCGTTTGTCAATCAATACAAGACTAGCATCTAAACGTTTTGCAAACGCACGCGCCATTTTTATTCCACCGACATCCGGCGATACAACTGCCAGATCAGGAATTTTTTTATTTGCAAAGAACGTAATATACACTGCTGATGAATATAGATGATCAACAGGTATATCAAAGAAACCTTGGATCTGAGGTGCATGTAAATCCATCGTGATCACTCGCTCAGCACCAGCTACGGTAATCAGGTTTGCCATTAGTTTTGCCGTGATCGAAACCCTTGGCTGATCTTTCCTATCTTGCCGGGCGTAGCCAAAGTATGGAATAACCGCGGTGACTCGTCGTGCCGATGCTCGCTTCGCTGCATCGAGCATTATCAGAAGCTCAATCAAATTCGAAGTGGGAGGATTGGTCGACTGTATTATGAAAACATCGTCGCCCCGGATATTTTCGTTGTATTTTACCCATATTTCACCATCACTAAAATTTCTAACATCGCACTTGCCAAGGGCTATACCTGCTTTTTTGGCAACCTTGTCAGCAAGTCCGGGATTCGACCTTCCAGAAAAAAGCTTAAGCTCAGACATTCAAGAATATTTGATAGGATAGTGAATTTTTCTGAATTAGCCGCAAAGCTTTAAAAAATCGAAGCTTTCGGTTAATAAGTTTGCTATAAATATACATAAAATCTAAAAATCTTGCAAGGTGTTTTTTCAGAGGATGGTTTTTTAACTAATTTTATTATTGGGTGCTTCCAATAAATGTTATTGAAAAAATCAAAGATTTTGAAAGCACTTTGAACAATAAAGTGTTTTTTGAAAAAAAAGAGTGCTTGGCAAGCGCCCTAATTAAGAGAAATCATCATGCCTTATTTTAAAAAGAGCATCTTCTTTACATCCACAAAGTTTTTTTGTTCACTTCTTGCTGAAAAGCGATATAAATATACACCTGAGCTATTACTATTGTCTTTTATGAGATTGCTCGGATTGAATTCTATCTGATGCAGCCCAGCTTCCATCGGTTTGCTATCAAGAAGTGAAGCAACTTCCTGCCCCAGCAGGTTATAAATCTTAACTGTGACTTGTGCATCAACGGGAAGCGCGTATTCAATCACAGTCGACGGATTAAAAGGGTTAGGATAATTTTGCTTCAGTGCAAACTCTTTCGGAATAATTTTCGATCCTTCAGCTTTAATTATTATGGATTTGATTGAAGAGTCAGATATTTGAAGCGAGTTATCACCTTGCGTGGTTGATTGATGTAAACGCTTACCCGTGTTTGCATCTATCAAAGACAATGACCGTATCGAAGGTTGTTTAATCTTCCAATTGATAGTGATCGGATATGCGGAGCTCTGAAGTTTGATCGTCAAGCATTTCGATTCAACAGGCAATAATTCAATCATATTGTTCGATGTGAATCGTACATCGAAAATTCCATTCGGCGGCTGTGGAGGCAGCTCGTATTTTTCTTTTGATATGGATACATTTGTAGCATCCCCGAAGTACAATACCTGCTTATATCCATCTTTATCTGAAATTGTTAGTGTATTGAATTGTCCAAGTTCATATTCACGGTTTCTAATATTTGCTTGCTTGTTAGCTACAATCGAACTTGATAGAACTAATTGACCGGGCTGATTTGTTTTAACCCAATATGCTTTCGCTGGATAGATGGTATCGGTTGGATTATAACTGAGATCATACGAGAAGTAATCACTCTGAACAATGTTTGAAGGTGACTGAATAATGTTACTTGTAAGGATGGGTGTGGAGATAGAGCCAATCAGATTCCATCCTTCATTAACCTGTATCGTTTCATCGAAAATAGGATTTCCATTAATGGAAACGACCTCGGGAGTGGTGAACTTCAGCCAATATCCAATTCCATGAGTGAGCGTATCTTCCTCAATATAAAAGCTGGAGTATCTAAATGCACTCGATACAGATGTCGGGAAGATAGTGGTTTTATAATTCTCACCCCAGAATAAAACTGGAATGGAAATCATATTCCACCCTTGATTATAAGAATAAAATGTCGGTGATTGGTAGACAATCTCGAACGAGGCAATAGATGGATTTGTGATTACATATGAATTTTGATACCTCATATTAATGGAAAACTGTCCGCCTTGAGTTGCAGCGTCTCGCAAGGTTGCTGTCCCAAATGGAAAGAGCATATTATTCCAGCGGAGTGTAAAGGGATAACCACCGGAACCCGGTTGAAATGTACCAGCGTAGATCACCTGTTGATGCGAAAAATCTAAAATGTCTCGGATATTCACATCCGTTCCATTGGTCCCAGGTATGACCCATCGGGTATCGAAAGTACCCGCAGAAGGTTTTGGTGGAAGCTGACTTTCACCCAAGAAAGGATCGATACCGTCTGTTGCGCCGGGTGCGATACCGAATACTATTGTGTCTTTACCGGAACCGTGGTCTGAGATAATTAGACTATCCATGAATTGCTGAGGATGCTTCCAGATATAATCTTTTTTACCGATATACCACTTTGAAAATTTCGAAATGGAGTCAAGGTTAATCGCAACGATATCACTATCCAGATAATCTGTGACTCCCATATTGAATAAAATACCGCTGGAATCGCGGAAAAATCCAAGTTCATCAATTGGAATTTTAGTCTCAGAAGTATCATATCGCAACGATAATAGCGAGAGGTAATCGCTTCCACCTATTGCGGAGATGGAATAATATCGTTTTACGAATATAGTATCAGAAAGTCCCGAACCACGAGTGTTCGGATATGCAGTCATTAAAACGGCATCGGGCATGGTACCGGTTGGGTGGAATTTTATGTATGTGATAGGACTCTCGAATCTATAATCGTACGTTGCCCCCTGACGAATTGAACGTTTGATAGTACCTTTGTTGACGAATCCTATTCCCTGGAATCCTTGCGGCTCAGGATTTAGGATGGATAGCGTATCTTGCTGACGAAGAGAAATATCAGTATGAATCGTGAGATTATTTCTGATCTCAACATTGCCATTCGATTGAACATTTGCACCATTGGCAATTATGAGATTGAAAAATGATCCTCTTAATTGCCCGTTGTTGATAATCGCGATTGTTGATTGTGCAGGATTCAGTATTCCATTCGTACCCAATGCGAAGTTATCTCCCGCGATGATTTCTAATGTTGAAGATGGATGAATGTCAAGGATACCATCAATTTTTATATTTCCGCTAACAACAAGTTGTGCCGGCCCACTGCCGATTGTTAGTTTTGCCCCAGCACCGATGCGCAGACTTCCAAGGTTTACTTGTTGAATTAAACTTAGCAATTCAGGATTGTTTGGTGTTACCGGTATGTACACGCTATCTCCCTTCTCTGGAACTCCGACAGGATTCCAATTGCCAGCTGATGTCCAAGATGCATCATATACGCCTGTCCACAATCGAAAGGGCATTGGGGAAACACCGGAACAGATTAATGTACCACCCACACCTGCCGCGAAGAGTGTTCCACCCCCTGATGTGGACTTTATTATTTGCATATCCCACAAGGTATTATAAGTCCCGCTATTTTGTGTTGTCCATGTTGAGCAGGCATCTGTGGTTTTATAAATTGTTCCATCATCACCACATGCCCAGCCGGTTGTTCTATCGAGAAAAGCTGAGCCGTAAAAGCTGTCCCATCCATTAGCCGTATATTCTTGCCATGTAGTTCCGCCGTTAGTTGTAGCTACGGCAGTCCCCCAATCTCCTGTAGCGTATACTGTGTTTTCATCTATAATAGCCAATGAATATAGTGTCTGATATGTATTGCTTATTTGTTGTTCCCAATTGTGGCCCCCATCGATGGTTTTTAAAATCTCTCCGCCATCACCTACAGCCCAACCTATTGATGCATTGAAAAATTTTATACGGTATAACGATGCAAATACGTTTGAGGTTTCTGGATGCCAGGTTAAACCACCGTTTATGCTTGCTAATATCGTTCCAAAATCACCGACTGCCCAACCAGTGGAGGTATTAACGAAAAAAACCGAGTACAACGATTCTTCAGTATGACCGTTTTGTTCATTCCAAGTTGTACCACCGTTTGTCGTTCTTAAAATAACAGAACTATCGCCTACAACCCACCCAACACCATCATTGATCATGTGAACGCCCCACAATATCTGGAGAGTGCCGCTTGTTTGTTCTGTCCAGGAACCAGCACCATCAATTGTTCGGATGATGGTACCTTCTTCGCCTACCGCAACTCCATGCGAGTGAGACGAGAAAGAAATTCCGTTGAGTAGGTTTTTAACTCCATTCGATTGATGTATCCAATTTGTTCCACCGTCGGTTGTATTTAGTATCGTTCCATAATCCCCAACTGCCCATCCTGTAGTGGAGGATGCGAAGTGGATACCGTAGAGATCATTATACTCCCTGCTTGATTGAACAAACCAAGAATATCCACCGTTAGTTGTTTTTATCATGCTACCATAACTACCGGTTGCATATCCAATCAGCGCAGTTGGAAATTGTAATCCATACAAACTGAAATCAACACCGCTTGCTTGAGGCAGCCATGTTTCGCCTCCATTAGTTGAACGAATTATAAGACCAAATGCACCAACGGCATATCCAAGAGATGGTGAAATGATTTGGATACCGTAAAGATTCTGGGTTGTCCCGCTTGTTTTTGATAACCAGGTTGTTCCACCGTCCGTTGAAGAAATGATCTTTCCATCAGTTCCAACTACCCAGCATGTTGTTGGGTCTTGGAAGTGTATTCCGAAGAGTGTCGCTGTTATACCGCTGTTCTGTGGTATCCATGAATCTCCGCCATTTGTCGTTTTGAAGATAACACCTTGAGTACCTATTATCCAGCCGGTTGTTGAGGAAATAAATTCCATACCGAACAGATCCACTGTTGTTGGAGCATATTGAATGAACCATGTTCTGCCGGCATCAGTTGTTTTAAGTATGCGCCCAAACTCTCCAACCACCCACCCAATCGAGTTGGAACTAAATCGAATAGCATACAATGCTTCCGTAACACCGGCGACGTTTGGAGTTACCTGCCAGGTTCTACCACTATTGGTTGTTTTGATTATTGTGCCATTGCTTGCAACACCATAAACAGTGTCCTTGTCAATAGCATAAACGTTATTTAAGACATTCCCTTGTGGAAGAGGGTTGACCCATTGCCAAGATGTTTGTTGAGCAATAAGATTCCCAATTGTAAATGAACAAATTACGCTGAGCAGGAGAATTCGTTTCATGATTTGTTTTTCCATATTTAATTATTTGAGAAATCATTTTCATGGTTAATTAAAAGGATATTTCATCTAAAAAGTTTTTCTGTAATCTTGATGGAGTTGATAAAGTATAAAATGAAATTGTCATTTATGTATTTGTTAACATAATGAGTTTGAATACCGTTCCATGAGTGTTTTGAGATCACGAATATAATCTCATTGGATTCAATGTTTTCCGAGGAGACTATCGGTGAAAGTGATATGCCGACATCTTAATCAATTGTGAAGATACTAATGAATATTGTCATCATTTTCAGGTCAGTCTCTAGATGGCAATTTCGAAAATTTCCTGATGGTAAACTCGTTTGGTTTAAAATATTTAACTTAATTCAATATATAGATTGTTCCTTTTAATCTCAAGCATTTTTTTACACGATATGAGATAAACCACGTATTTTATTGTGAAATTTCAATAAAAATAACAAAAGTCGGCTCATTGCCGACTTTTTTGTCTAAATTTCATTTGAATGTTGTTTATTCCCTCAATATATCATAAAAAATTTCTTATAATGAAATTACTTGCTAAGTTAGAAATTCTATTAATTTTAATGGCACTATTTCAAAAGTATCATTTTCCTAACTTTAGTAAAGATTTGGCTCGGATTATTGCTGCCTGTTGCATCAAGCCGATAGAAGTACACACCGCTCGCAACTGAATTACTATAGTTATTAATGGAATTCCATTGCGCTATTTTAAAGCCGGGTTCCTGTATTTCATCCACAAGATTAATTACTTCCTGACCGAGAATGTTGTAGATTCTTAATTTGACATTCGAAGTTACGGGTAGTCCATATTCAATTTTAGTAATTGGGTTGAAGGGATTGGGATAATTTTGTTGTAACGAGAAAGTTATCGGTAGATTATCGTCCAGAACACTATTAATAATTGAATTGACAATAAGTAAATCTCCTGGTATATTTGGTTTTGTTGTGGTGATACGGAAGATTGTACCATTTTCTGGTAGTGGTTGGTTGTAGTCTCCCGAAGGTGCCACACCAATATCACCATTCCAATTAACTAAAACCATTCTTGCCATGATTTCTGTCTCACGGGATCCATTATATGTCCCGGCAATCATCTCTGCTTCAGATGCCAGATAGCCAGCTTGTCCGGGTGATGTGTTAGCAGGTCTCTGCCAATATATCCAATCGGTATATGGATCATTTTCGCCACCAGAAACACTATGATCATAAGTACCTGAAGACTTACCAATAGGACCACCCATATTAAATGTTACACTGCTATCATCATCTAATAACCAAGGGACCAATCTGTAATCATCGGTAGTATTATCGGGAGTTCCAATACCGATGTTCCATAATTCAAAAGGGACATGGAATAAGTTCGTTCCTGTGTTATAATAATCATAAGCCCACCCTCCATTTGTTGTAAATCGAATCTCAAAATCATATGGAATAATTTCAGTCCATAATAAACCTCCACGTGTCGTGCGTGAAGTGAATGCGTCATAGTATCCTCTCGTTCCGTTATCAGCAGTATGAATCAACCATCGAGCTGGTCCTACTTGTTGTGCATCGGTTGGTTGTAACGATGGAAAACCAGCAAAATCTGCAGCAGCACCTTCACTGGGTATTAACGGACCATTTGCGTTTGCAACTACTTCAAAATTTGAGAAGTCTGGCTTAGGTGCTACCATCTTCCATAAGATTCCATCAATCACCGGGTGCGGATACAATTCATCGGGTGAAATTGGAGAGTTTGAAAGCTTAAGATCATTAGTTGTCGAATCTTTAAGCTGCCATACACACTGTGTGGTAATTGGATCTTGTAAAAAATTTATCGAATACGTGTGTCCATTTAATAACATCGGATCAGCAATGATTGGAATTAAGTAATCGGCTTTGCCTTTAATCGGAATTACTTCTAGGAGCCTTTGCAAAACCTATCCAAAGTTATCTGAATACAGCAACATATAGTGGAGATCATCGTAGATAAGTAGCAAACACAGTATGCACAACTATTATCAACTGACATTTATGGACGCACAATTT